>Ga0080013_1001415_pt1 | contig 31959 bp, 41 predicted proteins | sample ETNvirenome_6_85_FD_69236 | JGI IMG/M metagenome (GOLD analysis project Ga0080013, IMG submission 69236) | Marine viral communities from the Pacific Ocean - ETNP_6_85 (SPADES assembly) (version 2) | ecosystem: Environmental > Aquatic > Marine > Oceanic | place: Pacific Ocean | collected 2013-06-19 | reverse complement strand
CAAGAAGTATCCGATTAGTCTCTGCGCTATCAATTTTCGCGTCGATGACAATCTTGGCTATCTCATTAGGAGTGCTGCTTGCTTTGGTGCAGAGCGCCTTTATGTGGTTGGACACGTGCCTGAACGTAGCCGCATAAAGGCATCTTCAGGTAGTTTAATAGATTATGTGGAAATTGTACCATTCGCGACACCACGAGATTTCATGGACCATGCAAAAAGTAAAGGAATTCAGATCGTTGCTGCTGAATTGGTGGAAGAAGCTAGACCTCTTTCTTCTTATAGTTTCCCTTTTGGGGGCCCTATCTGCTTGGTTGTGGGTAATGAAAAAATAGGAGTTCCTACTGAAATTCTTTCTCAATCTGATGTAATATCTATACACATGCCGGGCGTGGGCTACTGCCTAAACACGTCCCAAGCTGCTAATATTATGCTATATGAGGCAACCAACCAATATGATAGAAAGAATTTATGACCCAATTAGAAGAAGATGATATTATATTAAGCGCTGCCATAGAATTTGGGGGGGATTATATATACGAAATAAAAAATGGGTCACTCGGAACAACCTTATTCGTGCATGCCGATTCTAAAGAGGCAGCAGGCGCTTTGAGGGCAGACCTTCCCATGGTATATGAAGGAGTCAGAACAATAGTAACTTACTGTTCTGCAGAAAAACCAAACAAGAAAAGAGATGATATGCCGGCATAGCTCAGTTGGAAGAGCGGTTGTCTTGTAAACAACAGGTCCGCGGTTCGAGCCCGTGTGCCGGCACCATAACGAAAGGGATTAAAAATGACAGCTAAAATAATTTGCATTTCCGGAGGCTTCGACCCCGTTCATGTTGGCCATCTGCGAATGATGCAGGAAGCTTCTCGATATGGAGAAGTGGTAGTAATTGTAAACTCAGACAAATGGCTTATGCGTAAGAAAGGGTACATTTTTATGCCTTTTCGGGAGCGGTGCGAGATTATTGAAGGGTTTGCGTGTGTAACTACTACGACATATGTTAATGATAGTGATAATACGGTATGCGAAGCGCTTAAACGCCTTAAACCCGACTACTTTGCTAATGGTGGCGACCGAAAAGCAGATAATACTCCGGAGATGGATGTATGTGAAGAATTAGGAATTGAGATGTTGTGGGGTGTTGGTGGAGGGAAAGTTCAAAGTTCGTCGACACTAGTAGAAGAATCAGGAATGGTTAGCACAGTCGACATTGAAATTGATGGAATAGAGGTTGTCCCCGATCGAGTCGAAGTGGTAAGCAGTCGCGATTGATATTACTAAGAAATGGAAAGATTATTCTGGGCGCCCTAATTATTCAGGACAAAAAAGGTTTATATGAGCCGTAAAAAAATCTATGTTTTAGACACCAGCGTATATCTTACAAATGCTGATTGTATTTATGCTTTCAAGACTAATGACATCTATGTTCCTCTAAAAGTCTTTGAAGAAATAGACAAACACAAGAAACGACAAGATGCCGTGGGCGCCCAAGCTCGTAAAATTATTCGCATTTGGGACGAGCTAAGAGGATCCGGGTCACTAGAAAAGGGTGTACGTATTCGAAAGGGCCTAGGATTAATTAAGGCCGTTAGTACAACTGGTATGTTGGAAAGTGATCTTCCGACTGATCTAGATATAAAGATTCCAGATCACTTAATATTGGCCACAGCTCTAAAATGTACGAAAGAAACAGATAGAAAAGTAATTTTAGTCTCTCGCGACATTAATATGCGCGTGATCGCGGATGCGATTGGCATGCAGGCCGAAGATTTTCAAAATAATCAAGTTGTCGGAAATAGCGAGGAGATATTCACAGGGTATGCAACCGTATTGGTTGATGATCAGGAGATTGATAAATTCTATGAGAAAAAAGACGTTTATTTGGAAGGTCGCGTCCTTCATCCGAATCAATATGTTATGTTAGTTTCGAACGCAAACGAGAAAAAAACAGCTTTAGGAAAATTCGTTAGTGATGTTGCTCCTCTTCAACAACTTTTAAGTAATAAAAAAGGTGTCTGGGGCATTAAGCCTAGGAACAAAGAACAACATTTCCTCCTTGATGCTCTTATGGATCCATCTATCGAGATTGTGACCGCCATTGGCAAAGCAGGTAGCGGCAAGACGATCTGTGCGATCGCTGCAGGGCTTGAGCAAACCATAGATGAAAGTAACTCCCAATACACGCGCGTCATCGTCTCTCGGCCCGTACAGCCCCTTGGAAAGGACATTGGCTTCCTGCCAGGGACGCTGGAGGAGAAGATGACGCCCTGGTTGATGCCAATCCAGGATAATCTTCAATTTTTAATGGGAAATAACAAAGTAACACTTGACATTTACATGCAAAAGGGTACAATAGAGATAGAAGCATTGACTTATATTCGTGGCCGGTCAATTTCAAGTGCTTTTATCATAATTGATGAAGCACAAAACTTGACATCACACGAATTAAAGACTATAATAACAAGAGTAGGTGAAGGAACAAAAATTGTGTTAACTGGGGACGTGGAACAAATTGACAATGTTTATATTGATGCTACGTCCAATGGTCTTACGCATGCGGTCGAAAAGTTCAAGAAATTTGAGCTGGCGTCACACGTGACCCTCAAAAAGGGGGAAAGATCCAGAGTTGCAACCTTCGCCGCTCAAAATTTGTGAGATTAAAATGGAACAAAAGAATCCCGACTTAGAAAAAATGATAGAGCCCCATACTGGGCTCAAAGAGCTTGTGGTTAACTACATAGGCGATCGCCTAGAGGCAAAAGAAGAAGTGACGGTCGATATGGCCGTACAAGTTTTCGCTGCAGAATTTCCAGAATTCCTGATGGCCATAGCAGAGGAGAATTTTCTGCGTGGATATGAGCAAGCGCTAACTGACGTTGAAAGCACAACAAAGTAAGGTAAGATGGAATATCATATCTATAATATCCCCGTTTTTCTGGTCGACAAGGTTCAGGAAGGGGTTGATATTGATGCTTTTTGCACGGAGGTAGAGGAACATCTGCCTTTTTCATTATTGGAAAATGTTGAAATTGTCTATATTGGAAACTTTAAGGAATTAGGCGATCGAAATGCCGCATACTCAAATGGTGGCATATACATGACATGTGAAGAGCCAACTAATTTTGATATGTTAGAAAACTTCATTCATGAAGTCGCGCACTCCTTGGAATCAAAATATGGGATGATAATTTATGACGATAGTTTAATAAATGAATTTAGAGGGAAAAGAGAGCGCTTACGACACTTATTAAACGCCGAAGGATATCGTATTAATAGTCGGATGTATAATTTTATTGAATATAGCAGCAAGTTTGACGATTTCCTGGCCAAGGAAGTCGGCTATCCTACTCTCCTAACTTTAACGATGGGATTATTTGTATCACCATATGGTGCTACATCTATTCAGGAATATTTTGCAAACGGATTTGAAAAATATTATCTTGACGACCCTCGAAGGGTAAAAACAATATCCCCGGCTTTATATCAAAAGATAGAAACAATTATAAATGACGAAACCTAAGCATATATCATATTCTGAATTAAAAGACTGGGCAAAATGTCCGTACTATCATAAGAAAGCTTGGATTGAAAGGGTTGCTCCATTTGAGGGCAATGAATACACTGCTTTTGGCAATGCTCTGCATACAGTGTGTGAGAAAAAGTTACTGCAGGAAGAATCTGGCGAAGACAACGTTTTTCGGCAGGAATTTGCAACCGAGATAAAAAAATTGATAGAAAAACAGGTTGAGTTGGATGGAGATTTAATCTCAGAGATGAAATCACAAGGCGACAGAATAATTCCAGAAATTGAGCCAGCCCTAGAAGAATATTTTGGAGAGTATGAGATAGTTTCCTCAGAAGAGCTACTCTACGTTCCTATTGAGAATTTCAATATCAATTTTAAGGGTTTTGTAGATGCTGTAATTAAAGTAGGAGATACTTATCACTTATTCGATTGGAAAACCTGTTCCTGGGGCTGGGATTCAAGGCGCAAGGCCGAAAAATTGGTCACGTATCAACTGACTCTATATAAGCATTTCTTCTGTCAGAAGCACAATATCGACCCTGAGAACGTAGAAACTCACTTTGCGTTGTTAAAAAGAACGGCTAAAAAAGACCGTGTTGAGATATTTAGAGTAACGAGCGGTCCGAAAAAAACGGAAAACGCTCTTAAACTTCTATACCAAGCGATTTATAATATCACTAAAAGATTTACGATTAAGAATCGGCTTAGTTGCCACAAGCCCTTTCCTTGTAAATTGCTTAATACTAAACACTGCCAATAAGGAACGCCTATGTCTGACAAAATTAAGATCTTTACGATCAGCGACCATCCCCTTTCTCCCTCGGGGGTTGGAACACAAACAAAATATATTATTGAGGGAATGCTTAAGACTGGTAAATATCAATTTGTGTCTTTCGGAGGCGCGATCAAGCACCCCAATCATAACGCTCAACAGACTGAACAATGGGGAGAAGATTGGATTATCTGGCCCGTCGACGGATACGGTACAGCCAACCATGTTCGATCGATGATCCACCAACAAAAACCAGATATTTTGTGGTTTATGACTGATCCTCGTTTTTATGGGTGGCTATGGGATATCGAAAATGAAATTCGAGAGCACATCCCCATGATTTATTATCACGTATGGGATAATTATCCTTATCCAGAGTTTAATAGGCCTTTTTATCTTTCGAACGACCATGTTGCCTGTATCTCAAAATTAACTTATGACATACTTCAAACGGTGACTCCAAATGTTGATTCTTCTTATATACCTCACGCCGTGGATGCGGACGTTTTTAAACCAGTTGATAAACAAGAAGTATTAAGATTCAAAATGCAACGCGGCCTTGATGGTAAATTTGTTTGTTTTTGGAACAACAGAAACGCCAGACGCAAGCAGTCGGGTACTTTGATCTGGTGGTTTAAAGAGTTTTTAGATCGCGTAGGGCATGACAAAGCGACGTTGATTATGCACACTGATGTAAAAGATATTCACGGACAAGACTTGGAGGCCATCATTCATTCTCTGGGTCTCACTGACGGAGAGGTACTGTTTTCACGCGATAAAGTACAACAACAAGATCTTGCTATGGTATATAACATGGCAGACGTAACAATTAACATTTCAGATGCCGAGGGCTTTGGTCTCGCAACTCTTGAATCGTTATCCTGCGGCACTCCTATTATGGTAACGCTCACCGGAGGCCTACAAGATCAGATTACCGATGGCGAAAACTGGTTTGGCGTGGGCCTAACACCCGTCTCAAAAACAATTATAGGATCTCAACAGGTTCCGTATATTTACGAAGATAGGGTAAGTAAGGAAGACTTTATTAACGGTCTCATGAAATTATATAAATTGAGCGACGAAGAAAGAAGCGCGCTCGGAGCAAAGGGTCGAGAATGGACCCAGAAACAGTTTAATTTTGATGATTTTATTGAGAGATGGGACACTCTATTTACTGAGATTCACGACAAAAAGGGATCCTGGGCAACTCGCGAAGGTTATCAATCATATGAAGTTAGGGTATTTTAAATGAAAAAAAAGATTTTAATTAAAGCACCGATTTTGTCTCGGTCAGGATATGGAGAACAGTCTCGTTTCGCGCTGCAGGCGCTGAGATCGCGAGAGGATTTATTTGATATATACCTTGTTAACATCCCGTGGGGCAAAACTGGACAAACGATTAGTACTGACGCTGAGAGACAGTGGATTGATGATTGTATCCTCAAAACAATGATGTATACTCAACAACCCGGCTCCCAATTTGATATATCTCTACAAGTTACAATTCCAAATGAATTTGAAAAGATTGCTCCGGTTAATGTGGGATATACCGCCGGCATTGAAACAACAAAAATTGCAGCAGAATGGATCGACAAATGCAATGCTATGGTCGATCGTGTTGTGGTGGTTTCAAATCACTCCAAAAAGGTTTTCGAGAACACAAAGTATAATGTAAAAGACCAACATGGCAATGATGTTCCAAATTGGGGAATAAATGTTCCAGTTGAAGCTATTAATTATTGTGTTAGATTGCATGAGCCAGAAAGCGTGGCTCTTGATTTGACGACGGACAATAACTTTTTGGTGGTTTCGCAGTGGGGCCCTCGCAAAAATGTGGATAATACAATAAAATGGTTTATGGATGTATTTAAAGACGACCCTACTGCAGGGCTCGTACTAAAAACGAACACAGTATCAGATAGTATAACAGATAGAATTTATACTGGTAATCGTTTGGAAGCGCTTTTGCGTGCCTATCCGGACCATAAATGTAAAGTATATCTGGTGCACGGTGATCTCACCCCGGGTCAGCTAGCATGGCTCTACCAACACCCAAAAATGAAGGCTTTAATCAACATTGGCCATGGCGAAGGCTTTGGGCTTCCTTTATTTGAGGCCGCATGCAATGGTCTTCCTCTTATTACTACTACTTGGAGCGGCCAGATGGACTTTATTTGTGTCCCTAATAAAAAAGGAAAACAAGTTCCTAAGGTCGTCCCGGTTAATTACGATGTCCAACCGGTACAAAAAGAGGCGGTTTGGAAAGGGGTTATAGTGGAAGACTCTATGTGGGCCTATCCTAAAGAGGCCTCCTACAAACGCGCGCTAACAGCCTGTATAGAAAAAGAAAAACACTACAAGCAAGAGGCAAAAAGACTCCAGAAGCATATTTTGGAAAACTTTACCACCGAAAAAATGCATGAGCAATTTGTACAATTCGTTTATGGCGAAGAAATTAAGAAAGTAGAAACAGCAGACTTACCAAAAATTTCTTTGATAACATCTGTTTATAATGCAGCCGAGTATATCGAAGAGTTGATGGAAGATATTACGTCACAATCTATATTCGAAGAAAAGTGTGAGTGGGTAATTCTAAATGCAAACGCGGAAGGTGATGATGTTGAAGAGGAGACAATACAGAGGTATATAGAAAAGTATCCTAACAATATTATTTACGAGCGGCTGTCGGAGGACCCCGGTATCTATGAGACATGGAATCTTGCGATTCAGAAAGCAACTGGTGAATATATTACAAATGTCAATTGCGACGATCGAAAACACCCATCTTCTCTTGAGCGCCATGCAAAAGAACTATTTGCAAGTCCAGAAATAGACTTGGTGTATGCGGATTCCCTTATCACTGATAATCCCAACGAAACATTTATAAAGAATAGTTCCGCCGACCGCCGCTATAACTTCCCTGAATTTTCATACGATAATCTAAGGATGGTTAATCTGCCCCATAACAATCCGATGTGGAGGCGATCGATGCATGATAGATATGGTTATTTTGATCGCAAATATCGTTCTGCGGGTGATTGGGAGATGTGGCTCCGCGCGGCAAGTCAAGGAAGTATTTATAAGAAAATTAATGGACCTTTGGGATTGTACTATTTTAATCCTACCGGTATTTCTACAAACCCAGATAACTTTGGATGGAAGCGAGAAGAAGAAAAAGAAGTTTTTGAGAAGTATAAATGAAATTGATAACATTCTCACTCTGGGGGCAAAATCCAAAATATCTTGTAGGCGCAATTAGAAATGCCGAGTTAGCAAGAAGGATTTATCCGGACTGGAAATGTCGCTTTTATGTAGGAAGGAGTGTCCCGGCCCCGGTGATCTACCAATTAGAAGAGATGGAAAAGGTTGAGGTCATCCGACGCCCAGAAATTGGAGATTGGAAGGGAATGTATTGGAGGTTCGAAGGAGCCTCAGAGGACGGCATAGAGGCCATGATATCACGAGATACGGACTCTCGCTTAAATATGCGAGAAAAGGCCGCCGTAGAGGCTTGGATGGCCTCTGACAAGGGTTTCCACATTATGCGAGACCACCCGCACCATGGTTACCCTGTTTTGGGGGGTATGTGGGGCGTAAAAGCTGGGGTGATCCCAAATATGAAGGAGTTAATTAACTCGTATTCTCAACAAGATGCATACGGTACTGACTATTATTTTTTTGCGGACGCGGTTATGCCCACTCTCGACCCAGACACAATCATGATACATGATGAATTTTTCAACAAAACTCCTTTCCCAACACCCCGACAGGGCCTGGAGTTTGTCGGAGAGGTCTTTGACGAAAACGAGAATAATGTACCGGAGCATACGCGCGCACTGCAGGAGAAACTGTGAAGATACAAAGAGCCGTAATGGCTACAGACGCCAATTCAGAATATTATCAGTTTTGGCCCGTGGTGGCTAAACGTTGGTCTACATGGGGCATAACTCCTACCCTGGCAGTCGTAAGCGATGAAAAACTCGATATAGATGAGTCCTTGGGGGATGTAATCTACCGCTCGCCTATTCCAGAAGTATCGACGGCCCAACAAGCACAGATTATTCGATTGTTTTTGGCCGCTAACTTTGAGGACGATATTTGTCTGATATCGGATATTGATATGTTGCCTCTTAGAAAAGAGTACTTTACTGATTCGGTAGCGCCTTATGATGATATGAATTTTGTTGTATATTCTTCGGACGCCTATTTGCCCAACGACCCGGCATACCCCGCATATCCGATGTGCTACTTGGCATCTCAAGGAGAAAATTTCAAAGAAATAATAGATGGCGACTTAGAAAACTTTAATGATGTGGTGGTTACTTGGATCCAAGAGGGATTTGGTTGGCACACGGACGAAAGGGTCTTCTTTCAGAAGCTGCAAAAATGGGAGGCCCTAAATAATCTGATGGTTACTTTAAGAAGGGGTTTCAATATGAGTTCAGACCCTGCCGTCATTGCTAGGATAGATCGTAGCTGGAATAGTTTCTATAACGAGGATATGATAAAACAACGATATTATATTGATTATCACATGCCGCGCCCTTACGAAGCGTATAAAGATCAGATTGACACAATTTATAGCAAAACAGAGGGATAATAATGGCACTCATAAATGATAAAGTCGACGCCACTCAAGATTCTTACCCATATGTTACAGGAATGGGTTTCCGAAACCGGGCACACGGAATATGGGACGAGTTTCATCAAGATGACCCAAATAATATCAGGTTCGACGGCCAGGTTGTATTTGTAAAAACTGATCTTATTCCTTTCTTCTTTGCACAGGTTATGCCTAGGATCTATCGAGCTATTCGCTTGGTTACACACAATAGTGCAATCGGTATCGATAGAAACTATGAAGAATTTCTCAACGATCCCAGAATAATCTCTTGGCATGCTCAAAATGCTAACTTTAGTCATCCTAAACTATTTTCAATCCCGCTAGGCCTAGCGAATCAGCGCTGGTGCCATGGCGACCTAGATGTAGTGAGGGAAGTGCTGGCCGAAGAAACAGAGAGACCTTATTTGGTTTATATGAACTTTGATTTGAATACCAACCGGGAGAGCAGAACCAAAGTGCATAACATGTTTCATGGCAAGGATTATGTTCTAGAAACGTCTAGTAAATCCTTTAGGGACTATCTTTATGATCTTCGTAGTAGTAAATATGTTTTATCGCCACCCGGTCGAGGCATAGACTGTCATCGAGTATGGGAATCTATTCTTATGGGAGCGATCCCAATAGTTGAGAGAAGCCATAACATGTCTTTTTATGAGGAGATGCCAATTATACTAGTTGACGACTGGGACACAATCAGTAAAGAATGGCTTGAGGGCCAATACGACGAGATTAGATCAAAAGACTTTGAAGACGTAATGAAAATGGATTATTGGATTGACAAATTGGGGATTCTTAGCGAACCGCGACCGATCCCCGCCGGCGTAATTGTTCCTCCCGGCTGTAAATTAGCGGACGGAGGTACGAAGTGAAAACAGCAGTCTGTTTCGCTGGCACGTGTAGAAGCCTACAACATACGTACCTCAATCTCTCGGAATACTTGGTTAAACCTCTAGGGGACTGCGATATCTTTATGATGATTTCGGAGAACCCTCATGCCACCATGGCCGAACAGTGTTTTAATGCACTTCCGAACAATAAAATAATTCGCATAGAGGACGAGCCGGATCATGACATGCTCAACCTCGTGTTTAGACCAAATTGGCCCTCGGGTAAGTTAAGTTCAAAACAGATTTATTTAAAGATGATTGACAGTCGTCGACGTTGTGGGGAAATTCTATCAGAATATGAATTACAGAAGGGCGTTAAATATGATAGAATAGTATTTTCTAGACTCGACGTTAAATATTTTGCCAATGTGGGCGAGATTCTTGAGGGCCTAAATATGAATAAACTATATGTACCAGATTTTCATAATACATTTGGGGGCGTTATCGATGGTTACAATGATAGGTTTGCGGTAGGCAATAGAGAGAATATGAAAATTTACTTTGATCTTCCCGAGAGTCTGGCGCCCTTTGTAAAAGCTGGGGGCCAAATCCATGCCGAAACACTTTTGAAGTGGCATATGATAAAGAATCAAATAGAGGTTGAGAAAATCCCTCTAAGGTTTACACGAGTTCGCTTGGCCGGAGAAGAAATAGACAACAGATTAAGGGACACCTCAACGTGGGGAGTGAGTGACACATGATTAAAAATTACCAATTTGACGGAAACCGATGCATCCATGGTAACCTGCCCAACCGTACAGGGGTGACCAGGGTAAGTTTTGATTTCAGGGTGATGAGATATGAGGATTATGATTCCACGCATAGCCTAACATCACTTAGCAAAGGAAATAAATTTATAATAGGTGACTACTATCAATTGATGGAGCTTCCATGAAATACTTGATCTTAGGGTCCGAAGGCCAAATAGGTCACGCTTTGAAAAACTATTTGGTGGGAGCAAAGGAAGAGGTAATTGAATATGATATAGTCAGATCTTCTTGGGAGGATCTTCGGCTAAGTCACAATACGCTGTTAGAGGACTGTATTAGTAAGTCAGACTTTGTGTTCTTTTTAGCGTTTGATGTGGGGGGTTCAAGATATCTGAAGAAATATCAGCATACTTTTGAGTTTATTCATAACAACATTGCACTGATGAAAGAAGCCTTTGCACTTCTAGAGAAGCATGATAAACCTTTTATTTTTGCCTCCAGTCAAATGTCAAATATGGACCACTCTCCATATGGCCTTTGCAAAGCTATAGGAGAGAAATATACTGAGTGTCTCAATGGCTTGGTGGTTAAATTTTGGAATGTATATGGCTATGAGCGCGACCTGGAAAAGGCACATGTTATAACTGACTTCATTCACAAGGCTATAAATTCCTCTGAGATCAAGATGCTTACAGATGGGCACGAAACTAGACAGTTTCTACATGCTGTAGACTGCAGTGAGGCCCTACATGTCTTAAGTCGTGAGTTTGATAATATACCAAAAAACGAGGAATATCATATTACTAGTTTTGAGTGGTTTAGTATCCTTAAGATTGCTGACATTATTTCGACCCAGTTGGGAGGAATTGATATACACCCTTCAGCGGACAAGGACACCGTGCAAAAATACCAGAAGAATGAGCCCAGCGAGCATATTCTGAATTACTGGAAGCCTCAGATAACCCTAGAAGAGGGAATTAAAGATATTATAGAGCAAATTAGAAATGCTAGAACTGAAAATTAGTGAAAATCTTAAGGCTCTTGTCAGGGACAAACGAGTCGCTTTTGTGGGCCCTGCCCCTTATCTCAAAGGGCACGCCCTAGGATCGCTTATAAATGACTATGATATCGTGTGTCGCGTCAATGATATTATTCCGCCGGAGGACCTTAGGTCGGACTATGGAAATAGAACAGATGTTATGTTTCATAATCTAGGAACTCCGTGGATGGATGGTCTCAAAAGAAAGATAGAACAATACCCAGAAGATTGGGAACAACTTAAAATGGTGGTATGCCCGGTAGTGAAATCAGATCACTCGGAGACAAACTATCTTAGCTGGGCAGATCACTACGTCAGCAATGTAGTAAGAAACTTTGATAGTGTCAACATTCACCGGACCGATTTTTCATGGATTGGGATGAAGACTTATAAACGACTTTATGCCGATATCGGAGTAGAATTCAACTCGGGGCTTGGTGGAATGATAATGTTAATGAATTGCCCTTTGGAGGAATTGTTTATAACTGGTTTCACATTTTATATGGGTGGTCACCAACATGACGATCTTTATTATACTGGGCACTGGGATCCATTGGATCTAGCTAGAACTACGGTAGGCATAAACGGAGGCCATGGCGCCCGGGCAAACGCAACTCAGATAGAATACTTCAGAAATATGGTAAATAGCGGCGTAGACAAGTTGCGCATTGACTCGCATTTAAATCAAATAATGAGTCTTTCACATAACAACGTTTTAGGTTTGTAGGGTTTTTTGTTATACTAACCGTATATGAAGGCATTATTTATATCCGTCCGCACAGGTTCCACTAGATTGCCAAACAAGGCTACACTGGATCTGTGCGGCCGCCCCACAATTGAATATTTAATTGACAATCTTAAGAAGTCCGTCCTAGCAGACAGAATTGTTTTATGTACAACACAACTGGATGAAGATGATATACTCTGTCGATTAGCAAAAAAAAACGGAATATCGTCCTTCCGCGGTAGCTCAGATGATAAAATAGAAAGGTGGCGTTCTGCTTGCGAGGCATATAATATTCAGTTCTTTGTCAACGTCGACGGTGACGACCTTTTCTTCGATTATGGGCTAGCTGATTTGTGCTTTGAACAATATGATACCTACGGCACAGACTTTATCGATGGTCGCGGCTTGTATAACGATGTTTACGGTATTAGTTATGATTCTCTAAAAAAGGTGTGCAACAGCAAACCTGACAGTGATACAGAATTTATAAGGCCTCACTTTATGTCCCCCCGCTATGATTTTGTGGTTGAATCTGTTAAAAGGGTTCCAGAGAAATATCTCAAAAAAGAGATACGAATGACTCTAGACTACGAAGAGGATTTACGCTTCTTCGAGGCTGTTATTGGTCATTTCGCCAGTAATGGGCTAGAACTAGAATTCCAGGCTATTCTTGACTATCTGGAACTACAGCCGGATATCGTTGCTATAAATTGGGCAAGAGAACAAAATTGGAGAGACAATCAGAAAAAAATGATTGATTGCGTGAATGTATAATGAAAAATCCCAACAAATATCTTAATAATGAATTAGAATACGTGTCGCGGGTCTTAGAATCGGAAACGTGGTCCTCAACAAGCGGCACCTGGGTCCAAATACTCGAAGAACAGTTTGCGCAGAAGTTTAACTCCAAGTACGCTGTTGCAATGAACTCGGGCACCGCTACATTACACTGTGCTCTTGAAGCTGTTGGTGTAGAGCCGGGCGATGAAGTAATATCTCCCGCCCTGACGGTGATTATGGACACTACAGCAATATTGCATGCTAATGCGATTCCCGTATACGCAGATATCGATCCGAAGACACTTAATATTGACCCCTTAGACATAGAGAGAAAAATTACGGATAAGACTAAGGCAATTATCGCGGTAGCTCTGTATGGACTTCCCTGTGATATGGATAATATCATGTCAATTGCTTCCAAACATAATATTGCTGTTGTAGAAGATAATGCCCAGTGTTTCCTGTCAAAATATAAGGGACGTTTAGCTGGTACTTTAGGAGATATTTCTAGTTGGAGTTTTGAGAACTCTAAACACATGAGCTGCGGCGAAGGAGGTATTATGACAACTAATCGAGAAGATTACGCCGCGGCGGCCCGAAAGATAGCTGGTCATGGCTACAAGAATCTTGGAGCGTCATATGGACAGATTAAACTGAACCAAAGCGTGTACCAAGACCCACATTACAAAAGGCACGATACGGTTGGATGGAACTATCGTCTACCTGAGTTTAATGCTGCCATAGCTCTTGCACAACTTGAGGATTTAGATACCAAAGTAGAGCAGAGAATTAAGGTCGCAAATATGTTTATCGATGAAATAAGCACCTGTGATTTCTTGACTCCGCAGTACACACCCCCAGAGTACGAAAATTCATACTTTACTTTGGGAGTTCGTTACGATGGCGAAGAGAGTCTTGGAGTCAGTTGGCAAGACTTTAGAAAAAAATATATTAGATTGGGTGGAGACGGCTTTTATGGAGCGTGGAGTATCCCGTACTTGGAACCAGTTATGGAACAAAGAAAATTTGTCAAAAGATGTCCAGCAATTTATGATAGAATTACATATGAGAAAGGTTTGTGCCCCGTCGCAGAATCGGTACAGCCTAAAATCATGCAATTTAAGACAAATTATAGAGATCTTAACTTAGCAGCCGATAAGGTAAAGGCTTTAAAATATACCATAGAATTTTTTAATAGGAGTAGAAATGTCTAGCATATATGTTATAGCCGAAATCGGCATTAACCACAACGGAGATTTGGGGCTAGCAAAAGAGCTAATTAGTAGTTCAGCTGTGGCCGGCGCCAACGCAGTTAAATTTCAGAAGAGAACGATTGATCTGGTTTATACCTCGGAGGAACTGGATAAGTATAGGGAGTCTCCATGGGGCACCACAAATCGGGAACAGAAAGAGGGTCTTGAATTTACTATAGAGCAGTATAAGGAGTTGGTGGAGCACACTGAGGCGCTTGGGCTTGACTTTATAGTATCCTGTTGGGACCTTAATAGTTTGAGAGAGGTCGACCAGCACTTGGGCGTACGATATCACAAGATTGCTTCTGCGCTGGCAACCGATAGAAGTTTTTTAGAGGCCCTGAACGAAACTGAAACCCCGGTGATTTTGTCGACTGGAATGTGCACCCCGCAACAGATCGAAGCCGCGATGGACATTCTGGAGAACGTGGAATATGTTTTGGCATGTACTAGCACTTATCCGACGACGCCTGCAGAAGTGAACCTACGACACATTGAAACCTTGCAGGACAATTATCCCTTCGTAAAGGTTGGATTCTCCAACCATTACAATGGTCATGACGCTTGTGTCGGCGCCACCGCCCTTGGCGTGGAGTGTATTGAGTTTCACGTAACGAAAGATCGCACCATGTATGGGTCCGACCAGGCTGCATCGATTGAAAAGCCCGGCGAGCTTATTAATGCGATCCGCAATATGGAGACAATGCTAGGTGATGGTATCAAAAAAGTGTATAATACGGAAGTTCCCGTGATGAACAAGCTGCGGAAGATTGATGATGTCACGGACTGAGGCTCTTAATAATAAAATAGTATTAATAACTGGAGCGTCCCGCGGCCTGGGTAAGGCAATTGCTTTAGAATATGCGCTTTGCGGGTGTGAGCTACATTTAGTTGCACGCAACGGTAGGGCCTTGGCCCCCGTAATTGAGGAGATATCATCAAAATGTTCGGATGTGTCTGTCTATTCGTGGCAGTGTGATCTCTCCGATAAGGAGGATATCCTTCGGCTTACTAGCGCACTGAGCGCAAGAACCAGTGTCGACATCTTAGTTAATTGCGCCGGCGTGTTCCCGGTCAATACTCTTTTGGATACGGCTTTAGAGGAATATGAACGTTGTTGGAATGTTAATGTAACAGCGCCGTTTTTACTCATGAGGGAGCTAGCTGGCGGAATGGTCGGCCGCGGCTGGGGAAGAATTATTAATATTGCTTCCTCTTCGGCATATGGGGGCTCCCCCAAGACGTCTGTGTATTGCGCTACAAAACACGCACTCTTGGGCTTCTCTAGATCACTGTATAAGGAACTAAAAGAGTATGGAGTGAGAGTTCAGTGTATTTCTCCCGGATCAATCCAAACCGAGATGGGAAGAGATGTCGAGAAGATGGGCCAGGACTTTGATACTTTTATGACCCCAACAGAGGTAGCTGAATATATTGTATATAATTCATCCTTTGATGGCAACCTGGTCGCTGAAGAAGTCAGACTGAATAGGATGTTTATACAATGAATCTGGGAGTGCTACAGGGGCGCTTGCAGCCACCAAAGGATGGTCATATTCAGGAGTTTCCCACTCACTGGATGGTGGAGTTCCGCGACCTGTTGGGGTGTGACCTTAAGTGTATAGAATGGATAATTACCAGATCATCATTTGACACCAATCCTGTACTATCTGAAAATTATTCTTTGCATAGTTTGCCTATTAGTTCTGTGTGTGTAGATCATCTTGTAGATTCTCGTATTCACGAAAGAAAATTTTTAGAAGAAAATTTGATCCCCGTATGCGAGGCCGCTATTCGACAGGGAATACCATGTATTACTATCCCCTTATTAGAGGAAAGCAGCATGGAATCCGATGAAAGAAGGAGTAAGTTTAGATCTGTGATCGCCGAAATAGGAGCACGTTATCCTCGTCTTAACTTCTCTTTTGAGGCAGAGCTAGGCATCGCTGAATTACATGAGATTGTATCATTACGAGATAACTTTTACGTTACATATGATACGGGGAATATTACGTCGTATGGTCTTGATCATGATGAATATGTGAAAAGTTTTTCAACCAAGATTAACAATGTGCACTTGAAAGATCGTACCTTTGGCGCTCGAACGGTTACGCCTCTCACTGGAGATACTGATTTTAAAACGATTTTTGCGGCTCTTAGTAAGATCGGCTATTCCGGTACTTTCATTATGCAGACGGCCCGCGGCGAAGATGGTATGGAAAAAGAAACCATTATGAAACATAAGAGAACATTTGAGGACCTTTATGCAGAAGTTGTTTGATCTTACTGGAAAAACGGCCTTTATTACGGGCGGCGCTGGCTTGTTGGGGAAGCAACACGCAGAAGCGATCATTAGTGCCGGCGGCCACGCTGTTATAGCTGACTGTGACATCGGTGCCGCCTTGGAGGTGAGTAAAGAACTGGGCCCACACGCCACGGCCGTGTATGTGGATGTGAATAACAAGAAAAATGTTCAGGAGGCTGTGGAACAGTTTCCTAGGATTGACATACTTATTAATAACGCTGCAAAAGACCCCAAGGTAAAAAAGGCCGGCGTCCTCTCTAGTGACACCAAATTTGAAACTATGACAGAAGAATACTGGTTAGAAGGAGTTGCCACCATCCTAAACGGCACCTTTTTTTGTTCGCAAGTTATAGCCAATAAAATGCTTCAAACAGGCGGGGGCGTTATTCTAAATATTGCCTCAGACCTAGGCGTTATTGCACCCGACCAGAGGATCTATAATGAAAACGCCCCAAAGCCGATTACCTACTCGGCTGCCAAATGGGGGGTTATTGGGATGACAAAATATTTAGCAACGTATTTTGCAGATCATAATATACGAGTTAACGCTCTCTCGCCAGCCGGCGTCTTCGCCGGCCAGCCGGCTGCGTTTGTTGAGAAATTAACTAACCTGATACCCATGGGTCGTATGGCACATGTCGACGAATATCAGGGAGCTGTAATTTTCTTGTGTTCTGACGCGAGTTCTTATATGACCGGCGCTAATCTAATTGTAGATGGAGGAAGAACGATATGGTAGGGGTTTTTACACTCACCGGAGATGAGGTCTGATGGGATTTAAAGTGTATACAAATAAATCTAATTCTTTCATGGAGAAAAGACAAGCACAAGTATATGGACCTCCAAAAGGGTTTTCTGATGATATCTTCCCTCCGTTTCCAAAAACTTCCCTGATAGAGCTTTCTAATGCATGTAATCATGCATGCGTTTTTTGCACAAACGCTCGAATGGAACGAAAGATAGGTAGCCTCGATATGGGAATATATAAAAAATTCCTAGACGAAGCTATATCTTTGGGAATTGAAGAGGTGGGCCTCTACACAACTGGTGAGCCTTTTTTAATTAAAAATTTAGATGATTATGTCCGCGTTGCTAAGGAAGCCGGCTCAAGCTATATATATATCACAACAAATGGTTCGTTAGCAACCCCGGAAAAGTTGATTGGCGTAATTAGCGCCGGATTAGATAGCATAAAATTTTCTGTAAATGCTGGAACCAGGGAGACATATAAATTAATACACGGCAAGGACGATTTTGATAAAGTATTAGACCACATTAAATTCGTTTCCGGTTATTGCAAATCAAATAATATTAACATTAAGTTAATGGCATCTTGTGTGTTAACGAAGGATACCGAAAAGGAAGAAGAAATTATCAAGGATATTTTGCTCCCTCATGTTGAAGAAGTGGTTTTCTATGGGGTTAGCGCGCAGTTTGGGCAGTCAAACGAACAACTAGAGTCCCTATCGAGCGTACTGACGTCTCCCTATCCGCCCCTCGGCAAATCGCCGCCTTGTTCTATGGTATGGAACAGGATTCACCTATCTTTCGAAGGATACCTCACGCTTTGCTGCGCCGATTATGAAAATGCACTTGTCTATGCTGATCTTAACTCTGGCACCATAAAAGAAGCGTGGCACAATCACGTAATTACGGAAATGAGAAAAAGACACCAGTCGCAAGAACTCGACAACACACTATGCAAGAATTGTTTATATGGCACCAATGAGCCTCATTTTCCACTAACGGATATTCACCACTCAGACATCAGCATACCTTTATCCTCTGCAAAACAGCAGGGAGTAAAATCTATTAATAAAAGAATCGTTCAACTCGTAAAGAAGAGAACATAACTAAAAAGGAGATAAATTATGACAACCAGGAGAAATATTGCCTTTTTCGGGATCAAAAGAAACGGCAACCACGCACTCCAGAACTGGATTTTGCACCAAATACCCGAAAAAACTTGCGTGTTTAACCAAGCAGAGATTGGGCGCAACCCCCTTCACGTTCATCACTTTCGAATCTATCAAGATATGCAGTTAGCTCACGCCGGAAGGCGTTTATTTGGTGGTACTTATGATGGGCCCGTTGAAAATAATTCAATTTTTTATACTTATGAAAATATTGAACTGCATACTATAACAGGTGGTATTTCTATGGGTAGAAATAATTTGTTGTCGATGGGTCCATTCGATTACAATGCAAATATAATGGTATTAAGGGATCCATTTAATATGATGGCTAGTTTATTTATAGACTATAAGCGCGCCAAAGCCGCGCGCATGTGGCCACCCCCCGATAAGTACATATCCCTATGGAAAGCCCATGCTAAAGAGTTTTTAGGAGTAACTTCGTTCCTGAAAGGCGCATCGGATAATGAGACGTTGAAGGCTTGTATCTCATATAGCGATTGGTTTACGAGCGAGGAGTACAGGAAGTCTGTGTCAAATAACCTACAGCTGGAATTTAACGATGACGGCCTCCAATATGTTAATGGGTTTGGAGAAGGAAGTAGTTTCGATGATCGGAAATATATGCATGAAGCCCAAAAGATGAAGGTATTGGAAAGGTGGAAGCAATTAGAAGATTACCCAGATTGGAAGGACTTATTTAATAAACTGCTTGCTGACGATGAGCTGGTGGGTCTAGCGAAAGAAATATTTCATGACCATATGGCAGAAATTATGGAAGAGAGGAGACAAAGATGAAAATTGTTGTAATGACATTAGCAAATGATGAAGTATGCGTTTGTGGCCGCTGTTCTCGCCCGGGCGGAGACGGAGGCGCTCGTAGTTATAAGTATATGATCGATGCGATTCGTAATACGTGGGCATCCGAAGAAGTTGATGGAGTAAAATGTTTTTATATCTATGGCCACCGCGATGGGATAGAGTTCCCTGACAATGCTGAGTGGCGAGATGTCGACGAAAGGTCGTGTTTGGGTCCTGGCCAAGAGGCTGTCACCCGCAAGAGAGCACCGTTTGCCATCGGGGACTGCATTTACTCTGACACCCCCGAAGGTCGAGAAAACCTTTATTATAAAACAATGGACGGTTTTGAGTGGCTTTTGGAAAATGAAGAATTCGATTATCTTATTCGCCCCAGCGCGGGAAGTTATATAGATTTAAGTATGTTTAAATCTTTTTTGGAAAGGTTTGGTATACGCGATAAATTCTATGCTGGTTCTACCGGGGTGTACGATAATCGGCACAACCACGCACGAGACCCAAACCAGCCAGTTGCCTTGAAATTTGCGTCGGGATCCTGCTTCATAGTGAGCAGGGATATGATTCAGAGCATTGTTGATAACCGTACTGCGGTTGATTTGGTTCGAAGCCCCTACGAAGCTCGTTGTCTTGGAGATGATTTAATCTTTGCGAAGTACTTTACATATGACTTGGGCGCAGATATAACTGAGTTTACTAAGTATGAGATGACATCCCCCGAGCAAGTAACAAGCCTTGTTAATAATTATATGCAATGTTATTTTCGTCACACGATCGATCCGGAACTACACTATGCGGTATATAGAGCGAAAAATATAAGCGGTGCCTTCTAAAGAATCGAAAATCTTTAATCCTAGATTAAAGGTTATTGCTAACGTCGATAGAGTGTTGGAATTTATTGATACCGGCAACGCAGCGCCTGTGCTAGTCGAGGTAGATCCAAGTAATGCATGCAATCATGCATGTAGTTTCTGCTTGTCTTCATATATTCATTTTGAGAAGTACAAGGGAACAGAAGCTTTTTCCCGCGCGGTGATGCCAAGAGACATGCTAATGAAACTATGTGAAGATTTCGTTGACATGGGTGTCCGCGCCGTAAACTGGACCGGCGGCGGCGAGCCTACGTTGAATAGACACCTTAAAGAAGCGATTGCATACTGCGGAGAAAATGGTATAAAACAAGGAATGTTTACAAACGGCACTCTTTTCGACAGGTGGGATATGTTTGAAACCTTGGTCGACCATATGACTTGGGTTAGAATCTCGGTCGACGCCGGCACAAAAGAAACTTATAATGGTGTGCGAGCAGCTAAAGGAAAACAAGATTGGGATAAGATGGTTTCTAATCTTACCAGGCTGCTTGAAGTCAACAAACAAAAAGGTAATAAGATCGATATTGGAGTTGGATATGTTATATCCCCGGAGACTTATCATGAGATCGTAGATTATGCAAACTTTTTCAAAGACCTTGACTTAAAGTACTGCCAGTATAAACCCGAGATTGTGATCCGAGAAGATGGCGGCATCCAGCGCGATCTTGAATTTTGGCGTGATAAAGTAGGCCCACTCTTGGAAGAAGCAGAAAAGATTTTGGGACCCAAATTCCATGTTAATGGATATAAGTTAGAAGACTTGGTTCAAGATAGGGAAAATTTTGGACGAAACTATAAGAAGTGCTTAGGATCTCAAATTTCTCCGTGCATTGGCGCCGATGGTCATGTATATGTTTGTACTAATCATAGAGGTTGGAAACAATATAGCTATGGTTGTATGTATGACGGTAAAACGTTCAAAGAAATATGGAATGGCCTAGAAACCAGAAAAAGAGTGATGCATTTAATTGAGGACGTAGAATGTTTTTCTAACTGTACTAAACTATGCAAACCGCACGAGAGCAATAAGGCAGTGTGGGAAATCCACCAGAGTTTAGAAGGCCTAAGAGTCACAGAAAGAGTCGATCGCGTACAATCCTTATTAGAAGAACAGGATGAAATTAAAAAGACTCTGATACACCCGGAGTTTATATGATTAAGTTGTGCAATGGCCGCGGCCAATTAGGAGAACATCTTAAGAAATATGCCGATGCCGCTAACACCACAAAGAACATCTATATTTATCATACGTGGAATCCGTGGGACAAAGAATATGAGGTTCAGAAAACAGAATACGAAAAGTTTAAGCTTTTTGTCGATGATCATTCAAACGATAGGATAGTTTTTGTTTCGACTTATTCTGAAAATGAAAATTATTATGTCCATTTTAAACAGAGAGCTGAAGCATATTTGCTAGCTCGCCATCCCAATGGCATCGTGGTACGTTTGCCGAACATCATAGGAAAAAAAGGTATAATCCAAGATCTTAAAGACGGGAATGCCGCGCCCTTTGGCGAGATGGAGATTATTTCTCTAGAACGAGCAGCACAAAGGGTGATGGAATCAATAACGCACGAAGGACCTAGCAGACTAATTACTGTTAAGGGGCACAATATCCCAGCGTATGTCATCCGTGATCTCTTCGGCGGCACACAATAAACCAGGAGACTTTCCATGGCCAAAACGGCGCTTTTATTTAATAGCAGGAATAACTATCAACTATTTGACGCAATCTTTTTTGCTAACACAACACAAAATTTTTCTAACTTTTGTATTTTTAACATTGATTTAGATTCAAATACGGACCAACAGAAACTGAGATCGAAGGCTATAAAAAAGCACAATATTCATGATCTTGGTAGAGAGAAACCAGATTGGCTTCCTGAGGTTTCTGATAGCGATAAGAATTCCGCGGCCTACTGTATGTTCGTGTGTATACAATATATTATTGATAATAATCTTGATATTGATTGGCTAATTTGGTCGTCACACGATATGGGATTAATCGGAGATAAGTTTTTAGAAAGGTTTGAGCGCTTCGTCGCTAAAAATCCAAGCTTTAAAGATCATGTTGGGGTCATTGGCTTTAAGGATTGGGGTACCAATAATCCCGACCAGGCAGTCCTCGGCCGAGGCGCGCTTCAGCCTGGTATGAACGAGCTAGACCACCCATACCAATACTCTATGCTACCGGAAGAATATGACAAAGAAGAATATTTTATTGTCGAAGCGCCCCAAGATAATATTGCGGCCTTCAACGTGAAGCTTTATAGAAAGCTGATAGAACCAGAATTTCGGTTTATTCTGTATAATTGGATGGACGACATATCAGCCCAGTTTGGTCTTCACAATAAGGCGGCAATTGTCGTCCCCTCTTTAGAAGTTCGAGATTTATATAGAGACAAAGATAAAAATGGGGTAACACGCTCAATTAAAGATCGCGAGCGAAAATATCATTGCGAGACATATGCGGATGCGATCGAAAACCATTGCTCCTACTGGTTGAGTAGATATAAATTCCACCGCGCGAGCCACAAAGGCTGGGGCGCACAAACAACAGAATTCCAAAAGCAACTACGAGCCGGCCATTATAAAGATACCATGCAGGAAAAATTATTTTCATGGCCCATCTCGGCGGGCCCGAAAACTCTTATGGATATGATTCCCCTGTCAAAACTAAGAGTCATAGAATTAAAAAATATTGCTGGCGGCCTCGGGTATTCGGGATTGAGCGGGAAAACCAAAGGTCGCTTAATACAGCTAATTGAAGAAAAAATCTGATGAAAAAACTCTATTCTAAGGTTGAAGAGGGAAAATTATTGCATATGGTGCTTCTTAAAGAAGATGTTCAGTCAGAAAGGCTTAACGTGATAGAAGATCAAGAATATTTACAATTAGCAGCCATGCGTCTTCAAGCTGGAAAAACCTTTAAGCCCCATAAACACATTGTTTGCACTAAAGAGACTACTATTGCACAGGAATCCTGGGTCGTCATTGCTGGAAAAGTTAAGGCTATCCTATATGACCTGGACGATACAATCCTATCCGAAGAAGTTCTGAATGCTGGAGACTGTAGCATAACCTTATATGGTGGCCATACCTATGAAATTCTAGAAGATGATACAGTAGTATATGAATATAAAACCGGGCCTTACTTGGGTGTAGAGATGGATAAGGAATTTATACAATGAAGTTGCATTTGGGATGTGGCCGGAGAAATTTTGGGCCCGACTGGGCTCATATAGACGCCGGTGACTATGAACATATAATTCACGACTCAGTTCTGGATCTTTCCCACATTGAAAATGAGATGGTCGACCTCATTTACAGTTCTCATATGTTTGAGTATTTCGACCGCGAGGAAGCCCAAGTAGTTTTACGAGAGTGGAAAAGAGTTCTTAAGCGCACCGGGACTCTCAGGTTGGCAGTACCAGACTTTGAATCAATGGCTAGACTTTATATGAATGGTGTTATAAAGCTTTCAAGCATGCTTGGACCACTTTATGGTAAAATGTCGATGGCTGATTCTACAATATATCACAAGACGGCGTATGATTTTGAAAGCATAACAGCGGCGCTGGAGGAGGCCGGCTTTAGTAACATAAAAAGATATGATTGGCGCGCCACAGAACATGCTCAATTTGATGACCACTCACAAGCATATATTCCTCATATGGACAAGGAAAACGGAACTCTCATAAGTCTGAACGTCGAGTGCACAAAATGAGCTTCCAGGTCGTAGAAGACTTTGAAAAAGAAGTGGCGCTCTTCTTCGGTGCTCCATATGCGGTGGCTGTAGACTCCTGTACGCACGCCATAGAATTATGTCTCAGACACACCAACGCCACTTCGATCACGGTACCCACTCACACTTATATCTCGGTGCCATTTTTGGCAGAGAAAATAGGTATCGAATTAAAATGGAAAGAGGAAAAATGGACTAACTATTACTTTTTAGGAGAAACTAATATTATAGATGCAGCTGTTTTGTGGGAAAAAGATTCATATATACCGGATACTCTTATGTGTTTAAGCTTTCAATTTAAAAAACACTTAAGCCTAGGTCGAGCCGGAATGATACTGACAGACAGCAGAGAAGCACAAATACAACTCAAAAAAATGTCTTATGATGGAAGATTACCTAACGTTCCGTGGCGAGACCAAGATATAGATTCATTTGGGTATCATTATTATATGACGCCAGAAATTGCAGAACTCGGTTTAAAGAAGCTCCCAGCAGCCATACAAACGCCTCCCAAAAAATGGGACGTAACAGATTGGCCAGACTTAACAAAGATGAGGGTTTTCAATGAATCGCGTGAAGAGTAATAAAGAAGTATTTAAAGAATTTCTGAAGCTTATAGAGATTGAAACTTTTTCTTATTGTAATAGAAAGTGTTGGTTTTGTCCCAATTCCTTTGTTGATCGACTGAGTGAGAACAAGGTTATGCCAGAAACTGTATATCTAGATCTTATATCTCAATTAAAAGAGATTAACTTTTCTGGGGAATTGACCTATAGTCGCTATAACGAGCCTCTCTCACAACGTGATCTATTTATTACGCGCATCAAGCAAGCCCGAAAAATGCTTCCAAATGCTATTTTAAGGACAAATTCAAATGGGGATTATGTAACGAGGGATTATATCGAGGAGCTTTGTGATGTTGGATTTAACCAACTTTGGATCCAGCAGTACTTGGGCAACAACGAAAGATACAATCACGAAAAAATGAAAAAGAGAATAGAAAAGAAAATCAAGAAACTTGACCTCCCCTCAACAGTGTTAACAGATATTCCGGGCTGCAAGCTAGAATATGATCTTTCACACAGGGGTATGACAATACATATTCGGTCCAGAAACTTTGATCTGGACGGCTCGAGCCGCGGCGACACAGTTCAGATTGCTTCAAATTACACACGAACTCAAAAATGTACGCAAGTAACAAACAATATGTATATAGATTTCAATGGTTCTGTAATGGTGTGTTGTGCTCTGCGTTCTGACGTCCCTGGCCAGGAAAGCGGTATCATGGGACATATCAGTGAAGGCAAGCTGTGGGATATATATATGAACGAAAAATATAAACCATGGCGAGATCATCATGCTGAAGACGGCCCAAAGAAAGGGTTTTGCAAAACTTGTAGAGATAGTATAGAACCAGTATATATGAACCAGGATAAAGGAGAATAACGTGTCAAACACAGCGACCCCTAAAATAACAATAATTACAGCAACCTATTATAGACCAGACTTATTGGCCCGGGCGATTAGGTCTGTTCAAGAATCAACTTTTAAAGAATATGAGCATATAATTGTTTCTGATCACTGCCCGAAAGCACAGCAAGTGTGTGATTTATTCAAGGAAGACAAGAGAATCAGATGTTTGGAACAGGAGGATCCTCACATTCCCAATCATGGTTCTCGCGCTCATAATTTAGCAATTAGAGAAGCTAAGTCGGATTTGTTTTGTTACTTGGGCGATGATAATATAGTGATGCCAAACCATATAGAGTTAATGTATGAGGAGCTATCTGGTGGGGAACACGATGTGGTTCACACCAAGACTCACGAAATTCGAATTGGTCGCGGCAATGATATGATCAAAAAGATTCTTTCCCGGGATTTCTTACATGACTTGGCACCTGAAGATCACGTAAAACAGGATCTTTTATACTCAGATCCCAGGGACGTAGCCAATCTGGGCCATACAAGAGAAGCGTACAAAGCTGCTGGTCCTTGGAAACTGACTCATGAGTGCCCCAAGGGTATTGAGGATACAGAGTTTTTCACTCGATTAGACAAGGCGTGCGCCGGCCGAATTTTGCAAGTACCTGTATACACTAACGTATATTATGTGAGAGGCTCTTGTTTTGCAAGAGACAATACTTATCATAATGCGGTCCGCGGATTGGGAGAAGATGAAATCTTTGTTCACCCTGAGGTCTTATTCGATACCCGTACCATCGGCCGTGATATTCTGCCATGACAAAGAAACGAGCTTTGATAACCGGTATATCCGGACAAGATGGCAGTTATTTATCTGAATATCTGCTAGACCTGGACTATGAAGTGCATGGCATCATCAGAAGGTTGTCCGTAGCTGAAAACCAAGACAGCCGGCTAAAAGAAACATGTTCCAATATTGAAACCCATTACGGGGACATGTCTGACATACCGTCTCTTACGAGGGTCGTGTCAGAAGTAAAGCCAGATGAAATCTATAATTTGGCAGCCATGAGTCATGTTCGTATTAGTTTTGATATTCCGCACTATACGATTCAGACGAATGCAATGGGGGTACTCAACATTCTAGAGGCATACAGAAATATCGTTCCGAAAGCAAAATTCTACCAAGCGAGTTCTTCCGAAATGTTTGGCAACTCGGTCGACGAGGACGGAGTTCAGCGACTTACGACCCCCATGACGCCCGTAAGCCCTTATGGTTGTGCTAAGGTTCTGGGTTTTAATCTGGTTCGTCATTACCGTCATGCTTATGGTCTGCACGCTTGCAATGGTATCCTTTTCAACCACGAGTCCCCTCGCCGCGGCGCAAACTTTGTCACAAACAAAGTTGTAAAAACAGCAGTGCACATTAAGGCTGGACTCACAGACAAACTAGAGCTAGGAAATATGGACTCCAAAAGAGACTGGGGTCACTCTAAGGACTACGTTAGGGCGATGCACATGATTGTGAACCACGATGTCCCCGATGAGTTTATTGTTGCAACCGGTCAAACAAACTCTGTGAGAGACTTGTGTGAGTATGTTTTTAGCAAGCTTGATTTGGACTACAAAGAACACGTTGTGCAAAATTCAAAGTTTATGAGACCGGAAGAATTAAACTATCTAAAGGGCGATCCCTCCAAAGCTAGGGAAGTTCTTAAGTGGGAACCAGAATATACCTTTGAAACTTTGTTAGATGATATGATAGAATACTGGCAGACAAAGGTATAGAATTAAAATGGAAATGAAGCACGTTGACAAAGGTTGGGGATGGGAGCGTTGGATTGTTAACAAAGAAGAATATTGTGGAAAATTACTCTTTTTCAATAAAGGCAAAAAATGCTCATGGCATCGTCACGAGCTTAAGGACGAAGTTTTCTATCTACAGTCAGGAAAGATGACCGTTTTTTACTCCGACGAAGATTCCCTTGAGGATGCCAAGCAACTCACGCTAGAACCAGGGGACAACTTTCACATATACAGAGGGTTGCGACACCAGATGCTGGCTCTTGAAGATTCTGAACTGTTCGAGTTTTCAACACAACACTTTGATAGTGATAGTTATCGTATAATAAAGGGTGACTGATGAAAATATATGTTGATATTGATGAAACAATCTGCCAGTACGAAGGTCTAAGAGAATATCCGTTAGCTACGCCAATCGCGCGCAATATTGAACAAATCAATTTTCTTTTTGAAGAGGGCCACACGATCGTATATTGGACTGCACGCGGATCCAGAACGGGCATTGATTGGGCAGAACTTACGACACGCCAGCTTAAAGAGTGGGGCGCAAAGTACACAGAATTAAAATTGGGCAAACCTGATTACGATCTTTTTATTTGCGATAAGGCCATAAACACAAGAGATTATTTTGCTCCATAACAAAAAGATATTAGTTACTGGCGGATCGGGAATGGTGGGCAATGCTCTGCAAAGGCTTGTACCCGATGCAATCTATGTTTCCTCGCGGGATTATGATTTAGAGAACCCTATAGCCACTGATAAAATGTTCATAGTTCATAAGCCCGATCACGTTATACATTTGGCAGCCAAGGTCGGTGGGGTTAAAGCAAACACAGATTACATTGGCGAGCTTTACTTGAAAAACAATCGTATCAACACAAACGTTTTAGAGAGCGCGCACATACATGGAACTGAGAAAGTAGTATCCTTATTGAGTACCTGTGTCTATCCAGTCGCCGCCTCCTATCCCCTTACAGAAGATCAGTTTCACAATGGCCCTCCTCACCACTCTAACTATGGATACGCGTATGCTAAAAGAATGATTGACGTCCAATCCCGCGCATACCGTGATCAGTATGGGTGTAATTTTATAACAGCGATCCCAAACAATTTATTCGGGGAGAACGACAACTATCATTTAGAGGATTCTCATGTTTTACCGGCGATTATACGAAAAATGCACGAAGCCGCCCTCATTGGAGGCCCCGCCTATCTGTGGGGAGATGGTTCTCCGCTAAGAGAGTTTACGTACTCAATAGACGTTGGTAGGGCTTTGCTTTTGTTATTAGATGATTATAACGACAGAGAGCCGATAAACATAGGAAACCCAGAGGAGATATCAATTCGGCAACTTGCTTATGAAATAGCCTCCATTATTGGGTTTGAGGGAGAGATAATTTGGCAGCCGGCCCAGCCTGTTGGTCAGCATCGCAAACCGTCTGATAACTCAAGGTTCAAGGAAATGTTCAATATGAAATATACGGATTTTAATGTAGCCCTCAAGAATAGTTGTGATTGGTTTACAAAGAATTATCCCAACGTCAGGGGGTGCATATGAAAGCATTAATAACCGGGCACAAAGGGTACATTGGTGGGCAGCTTTTCAATACGTTGTCCAGCCGCGGCATTGATGTTAAGGGGGTAGATTTAAAGAATGGCGAAGATGTTTTAGAATGTTTGCCAAATGAGGGATACGATTATGTTTTCCATTTGTCGGCTCTTCCGCGAGTTGGTTATTCGGTTGAATATCCAAGTTATACACTTAAACAAAATGTGCTGGTTACTTCAAAACTTTTAGAATGGTCAAAAGATCATGGAGTAAAGAGGTTTGTGTTTTCTTCTTCTAGCGCGGCCGCGGGAGACGGCGACGGCCCGACTTCTCCATACGGACTGCACAAGTTGATGTCCGAGATGGAATGTAAGTTATATTCTGACCTTTACGGGCTCGACACAGTATGTTTAAGATATTTTAATGTCTTCTCAAAAGACCAACAGTATGGCGGTGCATATTCTACAGTGATTTGCGCGTGGGCGGAAATGGTAAAACAAAAAGAGCCCCTCAGGATCGACGGCGATGGCGAACAAACAAGAGATTATATACATGTAAAAGATGTAGTGGCTGCAAACGTGCACTGTATGAACCATAAAGAAAACTTTAATGGCAAGTGTTTTGACGTTGGAACTGGAGTGTCGATTTCTGTTAATGACATTAAAAAAATAGTTGAGAAATATCATAAAGTTGTTTGGGACAGCGCTCCCCCGCGCCGAGGAGACGCCAAACATACAAGAGCAAACATCGGCGATTTAAAAAATAAAGGCTGGTGTGCTAAAATTGATTCGTTGGTCGCAATAGAAGAATGTTTTAAAATATGAAAACCGCACTCATAACTGGTGTCACGGGCCAAGACGGCTCTTATTTAGCTGAATTATTATTATCAAAAGGGTATAAAATAATCGGTGTTAAGCGTCGTACGTCACTGATTAATACCGAAAGGGTTGATAAATCTTATACAGACCCAAACTTTATATTAGAATATGGCAGCTTACACGACGCGGGTTGTTTTTGGAAACTACTAATTAAATACCAACCCGATGAAATCTATAATTTAGCAGCCCAATCCCATGTTAGGGTCTCATTTGAAGTTCCAGAAGAAACGGTTGATTCGATCGCGATGGGAACACTTCGTTTGTTAAATGCTACCAGGGAAATTTGTCCATCGGCTAAATTTTATCAGGCCTCTTCATCTGAGATGTATGGAGACAACCCTAAGATCCCGTTCGACGAAAATTCGAGGATGACCCCGGCATCACCATATGCATGCGCAAAGCTTTTTTCACACAATCTTGTTAGAAATTATCGTGAGGCGTATAATTTGCATGCTTCAAGTGGTATACTGTTTAATCATGAAAGTCCGCGAAGGGGCGAGACGTTCGTAACACGAAAGATAACCATGGCCGCGGCAAGAATAAAGTTAGGAATGCAGAAAGAGCTCCGTTTGGGTAATTTGGACGCCAAAAGAGACTGGGGGTTTGCCGGGGATTATGTAGAAGCAATGTGGAAGATGCTTCAGCAAGACAGCCCGGATGATTATGTCGTTGCTACTGGGAGAGCCCGTACAGTGAGAGAATTTTTAGAATACGTTTTTAGATACGCACAGCTGGGCAATTATGAAGACTATATCTGCATAGACCCCAGATATTTTAGACCGCATGAGGTGCCGTTTTTGGTGGGGAACCCTTCCAAAGCAAAGAAAAATTTAGGATGGGAACCAAGAGTCTCGTTTGAAGAACTGGCAAAGCTTATGTATGAGTCTGACCTAGAATTAGCAAAAAAGGAAGTAGAAAAGTAATGCGCGCATTAGTCACAGGAGGAGCAGGGTTTATTGGGGGACATATAGTTGATCGTCTTCTGGAAGATGGCCATGAGGTAGTAGTTATAGACAACGAATCGGCCGACAGTAATGGCAATTTTCACTGGCGCCCCGAAGCTGAAAATTATCGGTATGATATCTGTGATTATGCCGCCATAGCTCCTTTGTTTGTGGGAGTTGATTGGGTATTTCATTTGGCAGCCGAAGCAAGAATACAGCCTTCTATCTTAAATCCGACTAAGGCCGCTCATACCAACATGACAGGAACTTGCAATGTCTTGCAGGCCTCACGCAAAGCCGGCGTAAAAAAGGTGGTGTATTCTTCTACTTCTGCCGCATATGGCTTATCTAACACGCCACCGCTGCGCGAAGATATGCCCCGCGATTGTTTGAACCCGTATTCAGTGACAAAGTGCGCCGGAGAAGATCTGTGCTATATGTATAACAATCTATTTTCACTTCCGGTAATAGTATTTAGATATTTTAATATTTATGGGGAACGACAACCAACGAAGGGACAATACGCTCCCGTATTGGGGCTTTTTCAAAGACAAAAAGATAACAACGAACCCATGACAATAGTTGGAGACGGCACACAGCGCCGTGATTTTACATATGTTAAAGACGTCGTTGAGGCCAATATGTTAGCAGCTCAAACTACTAACTCGGAGACTTTTGGGCAATTATTCAACATAGGAACAGGAAAGAATTATAATATACTAGAAATAGTAGAGATGATGGGCGGCACACGGCGCTTTATAGCCCCCCGCACCGCGGAATCAAAAGTATCTCTAGCTGACAACTCTAAAGCGAGACGGCTATTAAACTGGATTCCGCAAACAAGTTTAGAGAAGTGGATTAAAAGGAGACAAAAATGAAATTATCTAATCAAGCACTAGGGGCCCTAATGATGGCTCTACAAAAATCATTATTTGAACAAAGCGATATTGTTCCTATGTTGGAAGGAATGAACTTTCAATTGGACCCGAGCGACAAAAGTCACTCAACATTGGTGGTGACAAATCCGCCCGTGGTATCGCTTGAAGGTATAACACCGGCGTTCACTATAGAGGAAACTGAAGAAGAGGAGGAAAATTAATATGTTTACGAAGAATAAAAAATATGCAGCCGGCCACGCACTAGGCGAAGGGCAAGTTAGGGAAGTTGTTGATGAGATGCTCCGAACGGCATTTGCAGAGCAATCCCGCGACTTAGAAAAGCATTTTACAGACATCCACAAGCGTCTTATTGAATTAGAAAAGAAGACCCGGTGAGATGCCGCGCTATGAGTATCATTGCTTAACATGTAAAGATACGGTAATTGTAGCACACCTTTCTGACGAAACACTTGATAGGTGTCCAATTTGTGGGGCAACTAGCGGCTTGAA
>Ga0080013_1001414_pt1 | contig 31963 bp, 40 predicted proteins | sample ETNvirenome_6_85_FD_69236 | JGI IMG/M metagenome (GOLD analysis project Ga0080013, IMG submission 69236) | Marine viral communities from the Pacific Ocean - ETNP_6_85 (SPADES assembly) (version 2) | ecosystem: Environmental > Aquatic > Marine > Oceanic | place: Pacific Ocean | collected 2013-06-19 | reverse complement strand
TAAATGTAATAAATCAAACATCATCGACCTCGTGCTCGCATGCCATCTCTTTCTTGTAGTCGGAAATTTCTTTCTTGGCGTCCTCTACAAACTCTTTAACAATTTGGCCTGGCTTTGGCTTGTTTCCTCTCACGGAAACACGAAAAGGCAAAGAGGGAACTCTCGTTAAAGAGCCCTCTTCACCACACTTACAGTCAGTTAATTTTTTAGAGATAGAATGAGAAACTTCGAAATACTTTTTACAGACATCGCATCTATAAGTATATCTCGGCACCTCATTCCTCCTGATTTTCTTCTAGATCTTCATTTAATTTGACTAAAGGAGGGTTCATAACTGTTAAACCCTCTTCAGACAAACGAAATTTAAAACCCTTAAGTACCGGAACAATATCTGATTGTTCCATTAACGACTTTTGTAAAGCCATCATTAAAGCACCGAGGGCCTGGTCTGAGAAATACATATTTTTCTCTTCGTTCATCATTTTTCCTCCTTTGATCTCTTCAGATCTTCTTCATACATCATTTTAGCTAGCTGCCTAAATTTAATCTTAGGGTGCCACCCTAACACTTGGTGAGCTTTTTTATAATTGCCCAACAGAACGGGTACCTCGTGAGGCCGGAATAATCGCGGATCGATTTCCACATGTTGTTCTACATCTAAATCTGCGTGCGCAAATACTTCAATCAAAAATTCCCTCACTGTATGCGTTTCGCCAGTAGCAATCACATAATCATCTGGCTCTTTTTGTTGTAGCATTAACCACATAGCCTCAACATAATCGCCAGCAAACCCCCAATCTCGGCGGGCGTCAAGATTACCAAGATAAAGCTTGTCTTGTAGGCCAAGTTTTATTCGGGCGGCTGCCATTGCAATCTTTCTTGTTACAAAAGTTTCTCCCCTACGAGGGGATTCGTGGTTGAACAGAATGCCAGATGAAGCATGAAGTCCATAACTTTCTCTATAATTTCTTACTAAATTGTGAGCAAAGACTTTTGCACAAGCATACGGAGACGCGGGCATTAGTCTAGTCTCTTCATGTTGTGGAGTTACCGGATTATCTCCGAACATCTCCGATGACGAAGCTTGATAAAATTTTATACCAGGATCGACTATCCTAATTGTTTCTAATATTCTCAACGTACCTAATGCTATCGTTTTTACTGTTTCCTCGGGTACCTCAAATGACACTCTTACGTGTGATTGGGCCGCTAAATTATAGAATTCACTTGGCTTATATTCTAATAAAAGATCATATAAACGGCCGCTGTCATGAAGCGAATAATATTCTAATTTGAAATCAGGGTTACCCAATAAGTGATTGATCCTGTCCGTACAAATTAGAGAAGTTCTTCTCTTAAGACCAACAACTTTATATCCCTTTTCAAGTAAAAATTCTGCTAAATACGAGCCATCTTGCCCAGTAATTCCTGTTATTAAAGCTATTTTATTGTTTTTCATACCACTCATAAGTTTTGTTTAAACCCTCTCTAAATGTTGTAAATTTGAAATCATCAATTGTTTCTAACAATTCTTTATTGCTCCCATCTTTTCGATATTGTCCATCTAAATTTCCGTTATAAACTGGCTTTATTTGTTTGCCAGAAATTTCTATACACATCTGTATCATTTGTTTTATACTTAAATTTTCGTGTGGAGCCACTATAATTGGACTTTCACTGTTATGTTTTTCCAAAAGAATCGGAATAATCTTCACTAAATCATCAACATATAGTTCTTGTCTTAGTGGCTTACCTGTTCCCCAAAACTCCACTTTATCCCCATTTTTAGAAAATGCTATTTTCTTTATCATCGCTGCTACAAAATGAGAATCATTATCACTAAAGTTATCCTCTGGACCGTATAAATTGCAGGGAGTAAAGCATGCATAGTTCATGTTATGTTGTTCTCTGTAGGAATTCGATTGAATGTACAAGCATCTCTTCGCATATGCAAAAGCCAGATTTGTTTTTTCCGGCATGCCATCAAGTATATCCCTTTCGACAAATGGATACTTTTGTCGATCGGCAGGATATGCACATGTCGCCAAAGAAGACAACACCCTTGAAACACCATTCTTATAAGCGCAATGGATAACGTTTGTATTGATCATTATATTTTTATAGAAAAATTCTGCCTGATTTAAAGTATTTCGTTTTATACCACCAACCAAGCCGGCTAAATGGATAACTGCGCGTGGCCTAATATCTAAAAACATGTTGTTACAGGCTTCTACATTTGTAAGTTCGTAGTCTTCAGAAGAAACATAAATCCATTCTGGTTTCATCCTCTTTAGCCGCGTACCAACAAACCCAGAACCGCCTGTAACCAACACTCTATCAAATATCATTTAAAAATTCCTTGATTTTATCACAAGTATATATCACCTGTTCCTCGGTCAAGCCTGGATAAACCGGAAAACACAAACCATGTTCAAAAGCATGAATTGAATTGCTAAAATATTTATCACTTAAATCTTGCGTATTTGCCATAAATTGAAATACTGGCTGCCGATGGAGAGGGTAGAAAAATGTTCTTGGTTCAACGCCGCTTTTGATTAAATGATCAGACAAAGCATCGCGGCTCCCATTGTACAAAATAGAAAATCTAAAAGGAACAAAATTTGAACCCTCCGGGTGAGTAAAAATTTCAATTTCTGACACTGCTTCTAATTCTTTACAATATATTTTATGTAATTCTAATCTTCTCTTAAAAATGTATTCTGCTTTATCTAGCTGAGCCAGGCCCATGGTGGAGGCAATATCACTCATTCTCAAATTAAAGCCAAGTTTTGGATGAATGAAAGTCCCACTTGACACTCTACCGTGATTTCTTAAATATAGTAAATTTTCATATATTTTCTTATCGTTGGTAGCAACAAAACCGCCTTCTATTGTGGTAATACTTTTATCGGCAAAAAATGAAAAGCAACCCGTGTCGCCAAATGAACCACATGCTTTGTTTTTCCAGTTCACACCTATGGCCTGTGCGGCATCTTCAATTACAAGCAAATCATATTCTTCTGCAAATTTGATAATTTCGGTCATATTACACGATGCTCCATACATATGCACCGGCATAATGGCTTTTGTTTTGTCTGTTAATATTCTCCGGCTATCAGCCAAATTGATTTGTAGATCTTCTTTGTTAACATCGGCAAATATCGGTACGGCGCCGGCTAAAATAACTGACGTTGCTGAAGCAACAAAGGTGAAGTTGGGTACTATAACCTCGTCTCCGGGTCCAATACCCATGGCTTTCAGGCCCAAAAAAAGACCCAAAGTGCAATTGGGTGCTAACACGCCGTATTTAGTTCCAACGAGATCGCACAACCTTCGAACAAATTCTTTTGATTTAGGACCCTCAGTCAACCAGTTAGTGTCAAAACATTCCTTGATGGCGGCATACTCCTCCTCTCCAACAAAAGGCCTCATTTGGGGAACCTTCATTATATTTCCTCTATCCTTTTAGTTTTATCACAAATTAGAAGGTCATATGGCGGCTTTTCATTCATTCGAAGCTCATGATGCTTAGCTCCCCAAGAATTCAATTGTTTACGAGTAACCTCTGTCCAATCGATTTTGGTTACTTGTCCGCGCGCGGTCCAATAAACAATTTTATGCCCTTCAGCAAACAGATTATTTATTTTTTTTATATTCTTTTTAATGGGCCTGGCCTTATCATATTCTAGATTCTCAAAAGTTTCACATATAGTGTTGTCTATATCAACATATATTAGCATCAATAACCTCTTAAACTTTTTCTTTTAGCCAATTCGCTTGAATACAAGATTCTATCACCCTTTGTGCCCAATGCTTCCTCAATATCTCGGATGCCCTTAACTAACTTATTTAAACCCTGGGGTTCGACAGACGCCACCTGATCACTTCCCCACATTGTTCGGTCTAGGGTAACGTGGCGCTCGACCCATTCCACTCCCAACGGTATGGTGGCAAATGTTGTAACCAAACCATATTCGTGGCCACTATACCCAATTGAACTATCAGGGTATTTTTCTCTAAGATGCAAAATATAGTTTAAATTAAGCTCAGAAATCTTCGTAGGATAAGAAGAGTTGGTATGCATTATTACATTAGGCTCTGCCATAGCAACGACTTGTTCAATTTCCTCTTCGGTACTCATGCCAGTTGATATGATAAGAGTATCAAAGTTATCTCTGACATACTTGACCAATTCATGATCTACAATAAGCGCAGACGCGATTTTTGCAATATTTGTATATTTCTTCATGAAATCAGCCGAAGGCTTATCCCAAACCGAAGCAAACCAATCAATTCCTATTTTTTTACAATAACTATCAATTTCACAATATTCCTCTAACCCAAATTCAATTTTGTGTTTATAATCAATATATTTCATATCTCCCCATGGAGTAGGGCGTATTTTATCGCGCTGGTGCTGAGGAACACATAGGTCTGGCGTCCTTTTTTGAAATTTTACATAATCACAACCGGCATTTTTAGCCATGTCAATCAACTTTTTACAATCTTCAATGGAACCATTATGATTGATCCCTATTTCTGCTATTATATTAACCATTTTTATTAATCCTTTTAAAATTTTCAAAATCACTCAAATAATCAACATCGAATATTTCATCACCTAAAGAATAAAAAATCGTGTTTTTATGATATAAATTATTATCTAATTCATCTAAAACGTCTGATCTTATAATCACAACATAATGGCAAGCCTCAAAACATTCTGGATACTCTTGTCTCCTGTACAAATTATGATCGACGATTTTAGAGCCTCTAAAATGTTTTAATGTATGATAACACATATACGGGTGACTCGCGACGGTTTTTTTACACAACAAAGAACGAGCATTCATTTTGAGATAGAAATCATATATCTCGCGAATCTGTTCGAACGTTCTTTGAGGATAAGTTAGGTATAACACAATTATATCATCTTCTGAAGGTATATTATAATTATTTACCACGTCTTTTATAACCAACTTCATGCTAGTCTCATCCGTGCTCAAAACGGTCTTTCGTTTTAGAGTTTTAAACTTATATTTTTTGGAATTTTTAATTATCTCTTCATCGTCAGTAGTAATAATTGTACGCGTACATAAAAAATCAGGTATTTGTCTTGCTGTATATTCAAACAAATATCTATTTTTATTTGGAAAGCCCTTGGATCCTTGTCGCGCAGGAATTATTATCCAAGTATTTTTCATAAATCCCCCTTTTCAAAAATGTCAAACCATGCATTCTTATTTAAATTAAATATTTTTAGGCCGCGTAAGATCGCGCTTTCATTTAATATTTTCAAATCATTGTACAAATTAGGTTTTACTTTCGCAAAAGCATATTCCTCTAAACGAGGACGGACACTTCCATCAATGGCGGCATATCCCAAGGAATAATCCAAATCCATACCAGTTATATAAATCGGATTACAACCAAACAATATAGCAAACATAATCATTTCCATAGCAGTAGTATCGCCGGTGCTGCAATGTTGAGAATGTCCTGATATCTTTTGCACTTCTTCTTGTATGGTGTTTCTATTTTCCCCAATCTTGTTGCAACACAGCCCGTTGGGTTCAAATCCAGCATAATTTTCGAAACACCGGGGGGGTTGCCACATTTCAGCATTATTTCCGTAATCTTTAAAGTCAAAAATCCTGTTTTCTTCATAAAATGCTCTAAAATTATTAAAAATATCAATACATTTATGATTTTTAAAATGTCTTTGATCATATGGCAAGTAATCGACGTTTAAACCCCCTGTCACAAAAGTGGGATCAATTAAATCGACTGTATCCGCATAAAATACAGGACATCCCGTCTCATTCATAACCTGCAATTGATTTTGTATGTTTGTTTCATTGTTGGACAAAATCCAGTAATCAGGAGGAATATTAAAGTATTCATACCACCTATTTGTTGATAATCTGATTATCTTTCCTTCATTTTGAAGTTTTTCTATTTTTGCCCTGTCCTTATTCAAACTCGGACCATGACAACCTACCACACAAGGAACATTTTTGTGTTTATCTATAATATCATTAAAATTAAGCTTCATTTGTCCTACACCATATCACATATCAAGTATTTTTTCAATTTGATTATTATCCGCATACTCTCTGGCTTGCAGAAAGTCTTCCATGGGCAGCGCACCTATAGTAGCCCTGATTTTTGATCTCGCCATCTGTAAATTTTGTTTCTATAAGATTTGTGTCCAATATTGTAAAACCTCGGTCATTTAACAGATTTCTTAAATCTTCGTCCGAGTACTCTATAAGGTGAAATTTATTAACTGGATTATGATTTGTTTTTTTAACGATTGGTGTCGTAATAATCATTTGGCCATTATCCTTCAGGCTTTTTCTAAGGGTATCTAGAAATACGATTGCATTCTGTTTTGGCATATGCTCTATTGTTTCTACCGAGAGGATAACATCAAAATCTTTCTTATAAGCTAACATGTTAGAAGTAAATTCACAACCGTTATTTTTATAGTTTTTACGCGCATAATCGATAACATCATGGTCAATATCATAACCAACTACAAAATCTGCGAAGTTTGTGAGAAAATTCGTTGCGTATCCGGTACCACAAGCACAGTCTAGCCATTTTTGTTGATGTCCAATTTTTTTTAGCATCTTAACACATTGAAAATATCTCTCAAAGTGCCTCATAAATGGCTCAAAGGAAATTTTAAAATCTCTCGGTACAAATCTCTCGTCTGCTATCTTAGTCATTTTTTGTTCCTTCTTGAAAACGTTCAAAATCGCTCATATAATCAACATCAATTATTTTATTCTCCATCGGATAAAAGACAGTCTCTTCGCAATATAGCATGTCGTCCAATTTCTCTAGAATGTGTGGTTTCGTAATTATAACGGAATGACAGGCCTCAAAACACTCTGGATATTCTTGCCTTCTGTAAAGATTATGATTTACGACCTTAGAGCCTCTAAAATTGTCTAGTACATAATAACACATATATGGATGACTTGCAACATTTTTTCTACACAACAATGAAGACGCTCCAGAATTTAAATAAAAATCGTACACTCTTTGTATCTGAAGCATAGTCCTCTGGGGGTATGTTAAATATAATGTTATTATGTCGTCTTTTGGAGATATGTTGAATTTTTCTCGGGCATCCAAAATTACTAATCTCATGCTAGTGTCGTCCGCGCTCAATTCTTTCTCGCGGCGGAGAACATTAAATTCATAACTTTTTGCGCGAGAGAGCAGTTGTTCATCATCCGTGGTAACAATTGTTCTATGTCGTAAAAAATCTGGTATTTGTGCAGCGGTATAATCAAACAAATACCTATTTTTATGCGGAAACCCTTTTGAGCCTTTTCGAGCCGGTATTACTATCCAGACATTTTTCATAAATCACCCTTATATTTATTCCTTATCTCAAACTTCACATGCCCTCCCTATGCTTCCATATCAAGTATTTTCTCTAGTTGATCTGTGTCTGCATACTCCCTAGCTTGTAGGAAAGTTTCCATTGGCATCGCGCCAAAGTTAACTGGATTCCCATTCTTGTCGTTTAGAACCTTTGTTGCATCATCTAGTTCCAAAACATAGTTATGAAATGCGTCGTCGCAAACCGGGTCGCCAAATGCATCATATGATATGTCGAAGTGTTCTGTAAGTTTAGGCTTAACCATCTTCCACATCTCGGTACCGGGATAAGCAGTAGCAGTAAACATTTTTGCGTTTACAGACTGGATCGCGTTCTCATATTCTGGGGTATCTGGTTTGTATCCGGCGGCCCAGAACTGCTGTTGCCACTTAATAAACGCAACACTAGTCTTCAAGTGTTCCAGCTCCTCACCCGGAAATGCCATAATCCATGTGCAGTTGCCATGAATATTCGCTTTTTTACAATTTTCGACGGCCGTTATCATAGTAGTGGGAAAGTCATATGTCTTGCCATTGATTTTTTTCGGGGTCATGCCGTTTCTTAGTATAAAGCCCCTCTTTTTCATAAGCTCTAAAGTGTGATCCGAGGCCGATTCGGCACCAAACCCTATATATACACATCCAGACTCGGCCATATCAAATATACGTTCGTCGGCCTCATCCATTCTAGTATGAGTGCCCCATCTAACTTTATCGAGTCCATATTCTTTAAAGACTGGAACCAGTCTTTTGATTCGTCTTTTATCAACCGCAAAATTATCATCCGGAAACCCAATGAAATCTAAGCCGTACTTATCGACATAACCCCTTACTTGTTCCGCTATGTGTTTACAAGAGCGCATTCCGTAGTTTCTCTCACCTTGCGAACCGCGGTAGCAAAATGCGCAGGCATAAGGGCAGCCGCGGCTGCTAACAGTTGTTAAGCTTCTTTCCATCTTGAATGGTACAGCAGAGCTATTATTGGCCGCGAGGCCCCAGACTGGCACTTTAATGTAGTCTTCCAACAAGTTATATCCATATGGGTCCGATTCCAATAAATCCCAGGCCGCATAGGGAATAGTATCTAAAATTTTGGGTCTATTGCCTTCGTACTGAAACCTATGCTTGCCGCCAATTTCACCAATATAATATGAACTCAGCCTACCCGATTTGACAGCTCTTTTAAAACCCATTTCTTTGATGACTTTTGCATCTTGTAGCATTAAAAGAATAATATCATCTCCTTCTGAGCGGCCAATCCCGTTTAGTTCTGGAATCCATTTGAATAAGCCTGTTTTGATCTCTGTAGCCAACCCATTCCCGGTAACCAAAAAACAATCGGGCTGATGTTTTCTTACAACTTTGGCCATCTTCTCTTGCCACCTAAGTGTTGTAATCTTACCGGAAAAAGCAATAACGTCCTGATCCCCCACATTTTTCAAATGTTGCACTATAAGATCTTCTGCTTCTTTAAAAGTAAGATGTCGGCCATTTGGAAGGCCTCTTCTCTCTGAAACCTCGTCTCTAATTCTATACCCGTTTAGATCGATAATATAGGCCTCGGCCCCATATTGCCGACAGATCGCTGCTAATATTCCAGGGCCTTCCGGAGGGACATTTGGCTTAGCTGTTTCTCTTAGCGGCATATTAATAAAAGTGATTTTCATTTTTGAAAAAGAGCTTGAACTAAAGCCTTTTGTGAATTCATGAGGATGTATCATGTCTTTTCTCCTGTATATTTTCAAAGCCTTCTATATTAATTCTGTTTTCTCGATAAGAAGCGTTTATAAAAGAAATATTATTATCCAAAGAAAGTTTAGCAAAATATCTTAAATCGTCAATTATCTTATTCCTGTCAGAAGCACGGGACAGAGCCATGGCGCCGCCGGCCTCGTGCGCACGAGACAGCTCTTCAGATTGATCAAAGCCAGCATGTGTCATACCATATTTTTTATAAGAGTCTAAGTATGATAAATCCATTCCTGCGACAGTTATTGATTTGCATCCGACCCAAAAAGCAAATGCAATCATTTCAATTATTATTGTAATGGCCCTTGAAAAACAATAATTTGTATTATATTTATCGGCTATTAATTTTTGCAAAATTTCAGAATCCCAATGCCATGTGAAGACATTATCTAAATATTCCTTTTCTTTTAAATAAATAAGCATCTCTTCAAACTGCATGCTATTGGGAGTGGTTACAAAAGCTGCTATATCACTTTCGATACAACGATCCAGTGGATCCTTCAAAACACTCCAATCATTACACCCACACCAAAAATCAGGCTTAAATTCATTATCATAAAAGTTTGGAACCCTATAGAATCGATTGCACACTAATTTAAAGTGATCCTTATATTTCTCCTTATCAATATTTAGCAAACTAGGGCCTAAGCCCATTATTAAGCAATTTTTGTCTTCATGTACACCTTTTAAGTCGTATAGGTTTTTTGTACAGTTGAACAATAATTTTTTATATTCTTCTGGTTTGTTATTCCCTGTTACATTCTTCCATTTGTCGACCCCCATAGATGTTAAACTTTTATAATGGCTGTATTCTCTTACCATCTAAAATTTTCCTTATAACAATCAACAATCTGTGGTATCTCTTCATCGAATTTCTTTTTGGGTTTCCAGCCGAGGGCGCGCAACTTATCATCATTTAAAGCATATCTAACATCTTGGCCCTCGCGACAATATGAAAAATCAACATAGGGTTCAAGCAAGGAATCATTATCAAAATAACAATCTATAATCTTTTTTACGGTATCGACATTAGCCTGTTCAAAGTTGCCGGCAACATTATAAATTTCATCTGTCACACCAGAATCGATTATACGCATTACCGCAGAAGCCGTGTCCTCTGCGTGAAGCCAATTCCTAATTGGTGTGCCATTATTGTGTAGCCTTATTTTCAATCCTCTCACGAGATTCTTGACTGCTAAAGGAATAAGTTTTTCTGGATATTGGCCTATCCCATAGTTATTTGTGGGCCGCAAAATAATATATTTCAGACCATATGTCCTGGCCCAAGCTAAAATCAACATATCTGCCGCAGCTTTTGCGGCAGAATAAGGATTACTAGGCTTTAAAATATCTTCTTCTACATGTGCGCCAGATTCTATATCTCCATAAACTTCATCTGTACTAAAGTGGAAGAAAACTGGCCGGCCGGATGCATTAGTTGGTTTATTGCGAATCAAATCTAACAAATTTTTGACTCCCATAATATTACTATGTATAAAAGCATCACTCTGAATAATGCTGTTACCAACGTGTGATTCGGCGGCAGTATTAATTATATAATCACAATCATATAAATGATCTAAGTCTTTAATATCTTTCTGCTCAAAATAAAAATTATCATATTTTTGGAATTCAATCAAAAGAGAAGGGGCAGCGGCATAAGTAATTTTATCAACGCCTCGAACGGCCCAACCTTTTTCAAGACACTTTCTAGTCACATAAGCGCCTATGAAGCCCAAACAGCCTGTCACATAAACAATCTTCATCTAATGTCCTTGAAGAAACTATCAACGGTTTCTTTAATATATTCAATTTTTTCATCGGTTAACCCGATAAAAGTGCCCAAGAATACCGACCCTATAGTAACCAAGTGTGCATTTGGAAATTCTTCTCTAAGATCGGTGTATTCGGTTGCTAGTTTCTGATAAGCTGGATGGTATAAAGCATTGCCTGTAAAATAGGATCTGGTTTGAATTTTGGCATTTTCCATGTGTTGAACGAAATCTTGTTTCTCAAATGGCGCGCTTGGCTTGGTTATTAAAAGAAACCCAAACCAACACGGATCTGCTTTCTCGGTGGCCGCCGGCAAATAAAAATATTCTTCGTATGGTTTAAAAATGTCATATAACTTCGCGAAATTCGCTCTGCGGGCGCTATCCATTTCTGGGAGTTTATCTAGCTGTTGGAGCCCCATGGCCGCCTGAAGGTCTAGCGGCTTGATGTTGTATCCTATCTCATCAAACACATACCTGTGGTCGTAGATAGTCTTTGGGCACCCAGGAAGCCACTTATTGAACCGATTACCGCATGCTGTGCCGGATGTAACATCCCCAGGCTTCTTCTCATTACAATAACAGGCTCTCCCCCAGTCTCTGAAGCTGGCGAGGGCGCCGCGGATGCTACGAGTATTTGTAGCTACGAAGCCTCCTTCGCCCATAGTCATATGGTGTGCGGGGAAAAATGAACATGTCGACATAAGCCCATAAGAACCAAGCTTCTTTCCATCGTAAGTGGAGCCTAAAGCATCACAGGCATCTTCAAGAAAAATCAAATTATATTTTCTAACAAGCGCCATGAGCCTGTCCATATCGGGTGGGTTTCCCAGCACATGAGCAAACATAATAGCTTTGATATCTTTGTTTGTGTCTTCTTTTAATACTCTTTCAACTTCATCCAAATCAAGATTAACACTTGGTAACGACACATCAACAAACACTGGTATAAAACCATTCTGGATTATGGGGTTGATAGTTGTCGGAAAACATACAACGGGGGTAATTATCTTATCCCCCTTCTTCAAGCGATATCTTATGGGAAGTTTATTTTGGGAAGATAACACCGAGACCATTAACAAGTTCGCTGAGGATCCGGAGTTTGTTAGACATCCATGTTTCTTCCCTAATAACCGTGAGAATTTGAGTTCAAACTCTCTGGCTTTCTGGCCGAAGATCAGCCACTCTCCGAGAAGCACTTCAACTGCACTCATATATTCTTTCTCGTCAAAGTGCGGGCCCGAATATTTAACCCAATCTTGACCTGCGATCCATTCTTCGTCTTTTCTTTTTCCTTTGATGTAATCAGAAACGAGATCCAAAATATTTTGCATCTTTTCTTCTTGTTGTGGGGCCTTTGCGGCGAATTTATTTTTAAAGTAATTAATTATATTGTTTATCATTTTCTACACTTGAGTTTCACTTCTTCATATGTGTCTCGTATGCCGGCTTCGAGACCATTGAAATTCAGCCTTAAATTTGCAACTCTACTGTCCGAACCAGTATAAGACAAAGCAAAACCCTTTTCTTTTAATATAACCGGAGGATGGCCCTTTGTCAAGCTTTTAATTATATTTCCTATTTGCATCAGAGTTTTTTTCTCTTCATAGCATGCATTAACATCTTTCAGACCAATGTCTTCTTGTTCTATTAAGTGATCGATTAAAATACATAAATCCTTTACCCAAAAAAAATCCATCAATCTATTTTTATGGATTTCAATTGGCTGGGCGCGCAGGACATTTAATATATTTCCTCTAATAAAGCGCGTGGGAGCCTCATGGGGGCCGAAACACCCGAATAATCTTAAATTAATAATATTGTTGTCAAATTTAAGTATGTCTCTGGTTATAATATTCTTTGCTAGTCCGTAAAAATCTTCTGGGTACTGTTGTAAAATTTCTTCTTCTCTGGCCATATCAATGGAATATCGCCGATCGAATTCAGCACCAGAGCCGAAGTTGATCATAAGACGATAATTGTTGCTGTGCCTTTTAAGATTACGATACATTTGCAAGTTATCGATAAGATTCTCATAACTTTCTTCATCGGTTCTCTTTCCGCCCTTGATGGCCGTATGCAAAACAATATCAATTTCGTGGTTATTAAAAAATTCATCAACAGCCTGGGTGCTGACCACATCCAATTGTTGGCTGCCGGGTGCGTGGACTGTATTTTTCGAAACATAATACTCCGTCAAGTGTTTTCCTAGAAAGCCCTTGGCACCCGTTATCAATATGTTCATTTTCTTCTCAAATTTAAATATGAGGGAATATGAGGTTCCTTGTGAAATATGAGTTCGGCGTTTTCACGCATCTCCTCAATAGACTCGGGCCAATATGATTTAATATTTTTAAAACAAGACATTATCTGTTTATCTTCTTCGGCCCAATGAGAAAAGCCTAAATATCCATAATCTTTGTCTCGGCCGGCGCCGACTAGCTTAATCGGCCAACGCTCATGATCCACATAATTTCTAATGAATTCAAAAGGACGATATAACAAAAATGGTGTTATAGAGTATACAACAGGTATTTTATCTTCCATAGCAAGGCCGGTTGCTATGCCCATCATTAGCTGTTCAGACGACCCGACATTGTAAAAACGATCTGGATAGTCTATCTTTATTTTATCCCACAACCCGTACCCGAGGTCTCCCGTGAGCAATATAATTTTTCTGTCCCGGGACATAAATTCGTGGAGAACTTCACTAAATTCTTTTCTCATATTTTAGACTCTTTCGCAGCGCTGCGCCTCTGTATCTCTTCTCGCGCAGAATCATAATCTTTCTGGCTCATTATGTGGTAATGAGCGTTGATTCCTCTTAAAAAGCTAAAGTGATTAACATTTGTATAAAATATATTTATTGATGGCAAAAAGGCTAACAACCTCTTCTTTAAATATTCTGGTTCAATTGCATCATATGCTGTGTAGCCATTGATGTTAACATACACTTTTATATTTTTAACATTGTGTTCTTGAATAAAACGCAATGATTCCCAGATGGATCCTTCGGCACATTCCCCGTCGCTGATTAAGCAATGAACGGTTCTAGATGGATTTGCTAGGGCGCGGCCGACAGCTACTGTCAGTCCCATTCCAAGACTACCTGTTGAACAATGAATACTATTTTTGCTATCGTAATGGGGATGGCCTCCGTGTTTTTTAAACAGAGCTTCAGCGTCGTGATTATAATACTTTTGTAATACACAGTAAAGTGCCAGAGCGGCGTGCCCCGAGGATAGAATAAAAATGTCTTTACTTGGTCGGCTTTTCATAGAATAGTGAATCTGGTCAACGATGTCGATGCTTGAAAAATAACTACCTAAGTGTGAAAGTTTGTTTTTATACGCTATATCCAATAAAAGTTTTTTTAATTTTAAATCTCCGTCCCACGGCGCGATTATCTTTTCCATTTTTCTTTCCAATAATTTTGGATAAGCTTATCATAGTTAACAGGATCTTTGTGCATGTCCCACGTAGCTTGTTCAGGGTGCCAACGATAATTGTAACCAAGATAACAACCGGCAGAATGTATAAAGATATTATCATTTGCGAGTCTACAATACAAATCATAGTCGGCGGCGCCACTATACTTTTCTGGTTTGGTTTTTAATAGGCCATCATCATATAATACTCTTTTAAATACAACCGTAGGACTAGTGACTGGGCAATGCCGCAAACACAAGTCCTTAAAGTGCGAAATCGAGCTGTATGTGTGACCAGCAAACCCAAGAAGTTGCTCGTCTGGATCCGTGATATTTTTAATACTACTTTGCAAGGCTAGTATTTCATCCGGCTGAGAGCCGATATATGCTATGCAATTAGATACATAACTTTCTTCGTAAAAATCGTCGGACGCAAGAGTGAAAAGGTAGTCTCCCGTTGACAGTTTAAACCCCTTGCTTCTGGGTTCATCCCAACAACTTGGGTATAAATTTTTAGCCGTGTCAACAATTAGTCTAGAATTTGACTCCTTCAACATTTCAAGAATGTTCAGAGTATTGTCTGTGCTTTCATTATCGACCACAATAACTTCAGTGTTTTCGTATGTCTGCCCCAAGGCAGAAATGACGCTTTTAGAAATCCATTTTTCAGAATTATAACAAGGAATTATTATACTAACTTTCGGAGGCGACATTACATGTCCATAAACTGTCTGACTCTAGAAATGTATGTATGCTTTTCCAATACCGTTTCTCGATTCTTTTCTTTTATTAAAGTCAGATCTTGATCCATATATTTTTTGATAAGTTCCACAAACGAATCAGAATTATCGGCCGTCGGAATATTAGGAAATTGGTTTTCCATAAACTCATTACTGTCAGAAATACAAAAGCCAGTGAGACCCAAGGATTTATAAGTTCTTTCATTCGTATCAAATCCTAAAACCCTTTGGTACTCATCGTGCAAATTAAGGGCTATTTTACTATTATACAATAAATTTGCTTCTTCTTCTGTGCTTATATTCCTGTTAATGAAAAAGCCAACTTTTAAATTCAAGGCTCTAATTTTTGAAAAATGTTCCAAAATAATCTTTCTTTTTTCGTCAAACCCATTATTAGCCCATCCGCCGACATAACACAAATCAAAAGAGTAACAAGGATCATCGATCGGTTTATAGTTGATTGAATCAAACGCTAAACACACTGTATCAACCTTTTTCCATCTATAATAAAAATCAGATTTTTCGGCCGCGGCGAATGTCCACAAAAAAGTATTATCAAAATTATTTATTGCTTGTATATATTCATCCTTAATTTGAGAAACAAAATTAGGATGTTGACCCCAGTGCATTGGATATTTGTTTGGCTGTACATACACATATGCTTTTTTAGCATGCTGAATGGCATCTAAAGATTTTGTAGTTCGAATTCCGGAATCGTCTGCCATAATTTCGTATTCGGCCGGAGCTTTTATCGATTCGATTTCTTCATAGAACTCTACTTCGTAGCCTTCAGAATTCCAGGCGGCCTCATACCCCTTATAAATCCAATGGCCGGCATTATTTGGGTGTCTTTCTATATAAATTTTCATCCAACACCAATAGCCTTTAAAACATTTTTAATTCTAATTTTAGAATCATGCTCCTTCAAAAATCTTTGATGACCGTTAGAAGCGATTTTTTCAGCAATAGATGGATTTTTAATCAAATAATTGGCCTTCGCTACTAACTCTTCTATTGAATGAAATACAATTATTTCTTTATCGTTCTCGAAACATTCGTCAAGGCCCTCAGCATCTTCTGTAAGTAACAACGACCCAACGGCTGTCACCTCAAACATCCTTCCCTTTAGTTGTAATTTCATCTCTGGATCGTTTCCGTTTTTACTCAAGTTTAAACCAATGTGAGCGCTGGAATATAGATGTATCATGTCTTCAAAAGATAAATTGGTAGCGTGGTGTACATTAATACCTTTTGTTTTGAGCAAATTAAAAATTTGTAGCCTTTCACCATGTGGTTGGCCAACAAAAGATATATGTCTCGTTTTCTTGGAAACTAAATTTGAATACGCATCGGAATTCGCATGCCAAGTACCATGGACTATGTTAGAATATCCTATATCCCTATACTTCGGTATAATATGTTTTTCTGGTGTTGATGCAGCATGAAAATACCAACAATATTTACTACTAAAATCTTCAAACCGCCAAGTATCATCGCAGAACCAATTGAAAGTCATTAAGCGGCCATTTTCGGTTTCCTTTTTAATCGCCTCCCAAGGTTCCTGGGGGCAATATTTTCTATCGCCCGTCATTATACAAAATAATAATTCGGGCTTCTTTTTCTCTATAAGCTCTTCCAGTTCTCTGTCTCCATATAAAGAAGAATCAAAGAACGTCACATCGTGGCCTAAAGAAAGAAGAGGAATGTAAAAGTTCCAATATGCGTAATCGAACCTAAATGGTGTATCAATATGTCTATGCATTGTAATAGTCTTCGGTGCAACAATTATAATCTTCATTTTATCGTCCTTCTACCAAACTATTTTCCACGAAATCGGGTATTTCTTTTCGTTTTTTTCTCATGATATTAACCAAATCGGCTCCCTTTTTAGCAAACCATTCCTCATGAATGGCACCAATATTTTTAGTGACCTTCGTACTCATACCCATCATGCGAGCCTCTACAACAATCCTAGAGAGCGTCTCTGGCGTTTTCGGTAAAAAAACTAAAGTCTTATGTTTACCAAGTTCCCTAAGAAAAACCGAAGGCGGACTAGGTTCAATTAATACATAATCCAACCCTAGAGCACCACAATATGATATCGCTTCTCGTGTATTCTTGTGGGAGGTTGTAGAATTCATAATGGCACACTTATCTATTTTCTCTACTTTGCTCATTTCTTCTAACAGTTGCAAATGCTCCTCAGACCAGAGATTACCGCTTATATTTATTACATTTTTTATGTTTAGATTTTTCTTAAGAATATCAGCATGAAATCCAGTTTGGCACAAAACCGCAGTAGCATTTTCATAAAAATCTCTGTTTATAATATCTTCTTCTGGTGCCTGATATCCCTCGTAAATGCCTGGATTTCTGTTAGTTAGATACTTGTGGTCGTGCTCATAAATAATGTAATTTTTGTTTTGTATTTCTCGCTTATTCTCTTCGGAGAGGTTCACAAAATTAGAAACAATTATATTATTATTATATAGTATATCTAAATGATTAACTTGATGGCTATTCACGCGACGTATTTCATAGCCTCTAGAAAAAAGCAGTTCCATAAGAACTGCATTGTTTAATTCTCCTCCGCCGTTTATCTGATCGGCAAAAAAGTCAGCTATAAAAAGCATATTCATTCGTGAACTTGTACTTTTAAATTCTCTAGCCAGTCTTCTAATTCTAACTTCTCCTCATCCCTCTTATAAATATTCTGTGAGAGCATCTCGTGCATTTTATCATATCCAAATTCTTCGCAAACCCACTCTTGTAGCTGCTTAGCCTTTTGCGACCATTTATCGTAATTTTTCCTTACCTGTCGCATGCGAAGTTTGAATGAGCCCTCAGTTGGAAAACACCACATAGTTTCCTTTTCTAGAACTCCCGGCCAAACTGCTTCCTGCGGAATAGGACCGATCGTATAATCAACGTCGGCGAATAAAGCCTTCTTCTTGTTCTTCTTCTTTTTGGCCGTTGAATTAAACGGAGCATATAAAAAATCAGTTTGACCAGACCACCCGGGTGCAATGATCGGGAGGCCACTGTAAGCAGCCTCAAACAAAGGAAGGCCGTATCCCTCTCCATGAGTTAAAGAAACGAGCGCCTTAATCTTTGGATGTTTATAAAGCGAATGAACCTCGGATTCAGCCATATCACCGTGAAGAAAATAAACTTTACATTTCCGATCGGGAAGATCTGGTATTGAACTCTTCACCAACTTTTCCGCATATTCTCTATCAACAACAGAATTATTTTTGAGACTTGTTTTAACAACGAGCCCAACTTCCTGATCGATATTTTCTTCAACAAACCAACGAATAAGATTGTGAAGATTTTTCCGGGGACCCCACTGGGCTATGGTTAGAAAATTGAAATCGTATTCCAGATCAATTCCTAGATCGGGAAGTTCATCAAAAGTCTTTACTGGGTACCCTACTACTTCGACAGGAACGTCACACCGGAGCACCATCGGCTGTCCTGTCTGGCTGTTTTGCCCTTGGTAAACAACACCAAAGCCGGTCTTCGAATGTTCTGAGATGGTTATAACTTTATCCATCTCGTTCGCTTTTTCAAGCCAAACGGGAGAAACCTTATTGCATTCAATCCCTGCTGTAACCCCAATATTTATCGGGGCCATCTTCTGCCACTCATTAGGGATCGTAACCTGGACTGTGATATCGTATGGGAGTTTAGCCTGAAGGTGTTCTGTCGCTTTGTTAACCTGTCCATCGATCCAGACACGTTCCTCATCATCTAAAGCCAACCACCCTGTTTCTCCCCAGCCCGTAGGAAGAATATGAATATCAAACTCGTCCTCCCTCCTCCTTAAAGCTCGAAGAACAAATCGTGTATGTTCCCCATAGCCAGACTGTGAAAGGGCCGGCCCTCTTACTAATACTGTCTTTTTCATGCGATCTCCTTAATTTCCCAAGTTTTGTAGCCCTTTCTGGTATCCCAGGAGCCTAAACGTTCCGTTATGCCATCGATCAATTCGACCCACTGTTCCTTAAACTTCTTATAATTATAATTCTCACGAACATGTCGAATACCCTTTTCACTCATCTCCTCGCGCTCTTCGGGAGACATATTATAGAAGCTCCTGAGAGCCCCTACAACCTGCTCTTCGCTTAGTCGGTCCTCGTATATGTATGGGACCTGTTGAGAGCCGATAAGGGCCTTTGCGCGCGGCTCAAGGCCAATACCGAACCACTCTTCGCCATCTGTGACCTGCTCCTGTAAGCCACCAGTCATGTTGACGATGATTGGTGTGCCGCAAGAGAGAGATTCAAGCGTTGAGAGACCAAACCCTTCCGCATCAGAAATATTGATAGTACAATCGGCCATATTATACATTAGAGAGAGGGCCTCGGGGGGCATTTTATCTCTAGAAAGAACGATGCGGCCGTCTGCGATATCAAAGTCTTTAAGAATCTCTTCTAAATCTTGGCCATTAGGGTCTTTAGGGTCGGTGTGCATAACAAGGCACACATTTTCGGGCCCAACTTCTTCCGCAAACTTATTAAACCAATGCATAAGCGTACCAGACTGTTTTCTCCGAGCATTTCGATTGTTCCAAAAAAAGATCACCCTATCATTATGATCGGGGAAATTTGTTTCTTTGAATTCTTCAACAACTTCTTTATCAAGTTTCTTAAAGATCTTTTCATCAACAGCATGAGGAATATAGTGGTTTTCTACTTCAGGCGCCACTTTACTGACAATATTATGAGTGACCTTAGATATAGAAGCAATCACATCCGTTGAACGATACCATTTGGCGTTGTACTTGGGGGGCGGGTAGTTATCCCACACATGATAGTATACCATGGGTACATTGGGGCGGATCTCATTTTCAATTTGCCAAAGCCACGAATAAAAACGCGGATCGGTCATGAACCAAAGTATATCTGGCTTTTCGGTCCACAAAACCGAACGAACCTGATCAGGGGAGCCGTACCCATCAACTGGGTAAACAAGCCAGTCATCATCGCCCCATTCATCCCCTGTAATTTTCTGTGGTTCATAATTCGGGTGTTTAACGGCGCCGCCAAAACATACAAATTTATATCTACCAGTTTTTAAAAGCGTATCAATAACATATTTTGTTTGTGTCCCAACCCCAGACGGAGCCATTGGATGGTCCGCAATCACAAAGATCTTCTTTTTTTCGCTCATTTATACCTCTAAGTGCAATGTTGTGTTTTATAAAATGCGCAGCCCTTACAAGACAAACGATTCTTGATAACGAGCTTTCTTTTTATATTAATAACCGCTTTTTCGAGAAATGTCAAGGCATTTCTTACTTTTGTTGGGCCGCTTGTAACCCTGAATATCTCTGTATTGTCTTTCTTGGCGGTTCTCTTAAGAAGACCAAAGTGGGTTTCAACCATATCTAAGGGTATTCCGTGCTTCTTAGCCCAGAATATCTTGTATAGGGTTAGCTGATAGTTGACGATCTTGTCTGCTTTTCTTCTGGCATTCCAGCCCCAAGAGGTTGTTTTCCAGTCCAGAATGTGATATTTGCCGTCTTTTGTCTTGACAACAAGGTCAATGAAGCCCTTGAACTTCAAATCGTGACCTTCCATGTCCTCGTAAAGCTTTTCCTCGGTGGAAATAACCTCACAATCTTCAAAGTAGTTGTCGAGTTCGTCCCTAAACGACGAAACGATAGGCTCATACTGGCCCACCATCTGTTCGTAAAGTTTTGGTTCTATTTCGACTTCTTTTGCTTTTAGCGAAGTAACTTCTTTCTCAAATTCCTCAAGGAAGTGTTTCCCTCTATCTAAATTCTCATCTAACAGGCCGTGCTCGCAAACACTATGCATAGCAGTCCCAAAGGCAGTATGAAGGTTGCCTTTGAAACCATCAATCTTATCAATGTATTGTAGCTTGTGCTTGCGGGGGCATTCGTGCCATAGTTTTATTTCCGAATAGGAAACATGCGCCATTTATTCCTCAGTAGAGACCTTCTTAATTGAAGATCTAGTGCGCTTCTTCCTTGTAGGTTTCGGCTGCACTTGTTTCTCTTCTTTTAATATAACCGGTTCTGGGAGTTTGTCAAGTGGAATTTCAAAAATCCATTCTTTTTTCCGGCTGTGCTCTCTCCAATTTTTAAGAGTAGCCCCTACAATACATTTGCCATACTTTATCCCCTTTTCCGTTAAAAGCGCTTGCATATCGCCAGTTTCTACACGAATTCTTGGAATATTTGCGGCAGCATATTCATGATCGACCTCGACATAAACATACAGCTTTCCATCTTCTTCTCTTGTTTCAAATTTATCAATTCTCATAGGTAATAACTCCTTCTATCTTATTAAATAGTTCTGGGCTTATGTCTTTTATGTATTCTCTTTTGCCGAGAAAATAGTCCTCAAAGCCAGAAGCCCAATATTCTCTGAGGCTGGTAATTGCATATGGAGTGTGGAAAAGGCCCGTCGTTAGGCTTCGAAGGGTTGGGTAGCCGACCTCGGCGTACAAGTACATATCAAATTCTTCATCATATTCACACTTTTCGAAGTTTAGGGCATCTGTGTTGAGATCGTTACTCTTTAGGATCCTCTCTAGGGTTTTGCGCTTTCCTACAAACTCTCTTGTTACTCTAGAATCGCCGTATATAAAATGCCCCAAGGATTCTTCTAATGAATGTGATAACTCGTGCAAAATGTTTTCCAATAAATCTCGATCGGTTTCAAGTTTGTTGCTAACATAAATGGCGGCGTCCTTGTAAATTGCTTCTAGTTCTCGTTCCTCCAAGAAATCAAAAGTCCCAACCATAATGGTATCAATTTCACCAAAAAGGTGAGCAGGAATTTTGGCCTCCAAAGTATTGATGACCGACTGGACGTTAACCTCTCCTAGAAAGGGTTCTTGGAGGTACATGAGGTTACCGAATAGATAAAATTCTTTTTGTTGCGAGGCTTGTTTGTTTAAGGACTCGCTAATAATCTTTTCTATTCGTTCTCTGTTACCCATCCTCTGGTTCCGTGGGATCCTCGGCGGCGGCGAGTTCCATCCCCATTTCCGTGTCAGCAAACGCCTGTCGGTAACCACGAATGAAGTTTTCTTCCGCGACTGCCATTAAGAACTCGGGGAATTCTTTAGCCATAAGTTCTACAACCATTTCAACTGTAACGTTACCGTCCCAATCGATACTTTCACCCTTTTGTACTACTGCCCTGGCTAACTCAGCTTGGTAGTGTCGACCAACATATTCTACCAGCCACTCCTTCATTTTACTGTCTTTCTCTACTACTTTATATATTTCGCTGCTCTTCTCAGCGTCGTCAAGTGTCTCAGCTACTATCATACTATTCTCCTTTATATTTATATTATAACCATATTTCTCTTCATTGTCAAGGAAAAACTTATAATATCTTCGCCGCAAGTGTTGCGACCTGCGACCTCTCACCCTTCTTGAGAGTGACATGCCCAGTGAGACCATATTTTTTCATTTTCTCAACCGTGTGAGTTAGACCAGACGACATCTCATTAATGTAAATGTTATCTATCTGCTCTATATCGCCTGTGAGGACGATCTTGGTGCCTTCCCCTACCCTGGTAAGGATTGTCTTGACCTCGTGCGCTGTGAGGTTCTGAGCCTCATCTATGACGATGTATGCGTTGGCTATGGAGCGACCTCGGATGTAGGTCAACGCTTCCATCTCGATGATGCCTCTTTCCATATAGTCGTCAAGGGTTGTTTGGTCGTCGCCGGTCAAGAACTTGAGGTTGTCTTGGACGGGAGCCAACCAGGGGGCCATCTTCTCTTCCATTGATCCGGGTAGAAAACCCAGATCCTTACCCATAGGCATTACTGGACGGGATACAACCAATCGTTTATACGAGAAATCTTCTTTCGGGGCCTTTTTCAAGTTATATTTAACATCCAAACAGTTAACAACCTGCTCCAAGCCGGCGGCGATGGCCAAAAGGGTCTTTCCCGACCCAGCCTTGCCAACCAACGAGACGACCTGAACTCCCGGATCCATAAGAAGGTCGAGGGCGAACATTTGCTCTTTATTTCTTGCTTTTACTCCCCAGAGACCCTCTTTATAGTCAACTACAGGGGCCAAAGGGTAAGAATACCCAAAAAACCTGCATAATGCGGTCTTTTTTTCGTTAGAGTTGGAAACCAACATAACAAACTGATTCAAACAAAGGTTTGGGTGTTCTTCTGGATCTAGCTTGATCTTGTCGCGAACATAAAACTGATCGACAGTCTGTTCATCAACCAAACAAACACTAAAGCCTGAATATAACTCGTTCTCATTTCTAATAATCTCGTTTTCACTGTAGTCTTCACTCAATATGCCTACGGAGTCACATATAACGCGCATATTGATGTCGCGACTTACGAGAATGGTTTTCCTGGTGCCATTGCTGGCGTCTTCTGCGAGAACGGTTGAAATAATATCGTGATCCGCAACGTTGGGATCTAGGTCTTCTGGTAGTTGTGTGTGATCTCCACCTAAAACCTTTAGGAGGCCTTTGCCTTTGTCGATGCGAACGCCCTTCTGTAAAGAGCCCTTCAAGCGGAGTTCATCGAAGGAACGAATTATCTTTCTAGCATTAAACCCCGCGCTGTCTTGCCTCTTCTTGTGTTTATCAATTTCTGCTAAAACCTTTAACGGGATGACTATATCGTTATTTGCGTAATTAAAAATGCAGTCTGCATCTGTCAAGCAGGCGCTTGTATCAAACACATACGTTTTTTTAGCCATATTGTCTTTTGCCTCTGTTAGTCGCCGGCCCCATTTATAAATAGTCGGAAACAAAAGAACCCACCTCAAAAGAGGTGGGTTCCAAGGGGGGGAAGAGTTTTAGCACATCTCAACTCTCAATCCATGACCGTCCGCTAGGACGTATGCACACCGGGGTCTAAAGCCGTTCATGGATTTCCTCCCTGTTCTCGTTGTCTCCAACACGGAACAGCACGCTGTACTATCGGTCAGGCGTTCTGCGATTAATCAAAGAGTTAGCTACTCTCTCATCAAGTACGCCTTGGTCTTCAATAGTTCGGTACTACATCCAACCAAGCCCTTTCGGGACGACTGCGGCCTTGCGGTCACAGCCAGAGAGGCTTCCACCTCCGACAGTTACATTCTACGGTACTACCCGCTTACCGAACAACAGTTTGGTAGTTCGTCATTAACGCCGTTGTCGCGATGAATGTACAAGTCCGCGACTACTTTTGGCAGCACTCCAGCGGTGGTTCGCTGGCTCTTGCCGTAAATCTCTGGATAGTATTCGGAGCTACCACGCTCCTTAACCTATCCCCCTTCAAGGGCGGGCGACGCTGCAACTACTCGAATAGTCACTCCCCGCACAGGGTTTTCTCTATCTTCCGGTATGGAAGCCCAAAGAGCGGCGAAACTCACAAGGATTTATAGACCCGAGAACCGGGTCGCTTCTAAAATGTTAAAGAACTGTTTTCTTCTATTATTAATATAGCCTATCTTGATCTACTTGTCAAGAAAAAAATGAAAATAAATGTGAGACACCTATTAGCTACTAACCTTGTTCTCAGTTTTCGCACCCCGTGCCTCCCTGCGGGTGGGGGGGACTATTAAAATATTAAATCGCCATTTCCTTTCTAAACTTCTTCCGGTCTAATTTACTTTTTTTTATAGATATTTCTCTAACGAGTTTGGAACTACTCCGGACTTTGCCGCCGCCTATATTCCACATCAGTTCAATACCTAGTTCTTCACACAACTTCGCTTCTGGAGTTGTGTTAACTCCTCTGTCACCGCCATTGGCGAAGATATCTGGGCGGAGTTCCTTGAGGGTTTCACAGACAGTTCGATCGTCGTCTTTCGCCTCTATAACCTTGTCGACGCACGAGAGGGCAGAGATAAGTTCAGCCCTCTCCTCCCAGGGCATAAAAACATAGCCCTTCTTGCGCTTTAGCCACGCGTCTGAGTTAATGACGACTGTTAGTTTGCCGTGTTCTGCGGCTTCCTTCATCATCCGGAGATGTCCGACATGAATGGGATCAAACCCTCCGGAGACCACCACTATTTTCTCACTCATGCAACCTCTCTATAAGGCATTCTTTGATTTGTAAATATTCAGCCTGCGTCATATCGCCGCCGGCAATTGCGAATATACTATAACTAGTAAGTGTTGCAATAACAGCCCCAAATACTACTCCTATTGCAAATCCCACGTACCCCGTTCCTAATTTCTTCATGGTCAAGGTCCCCCTTGACTATAATTAGTTTAACACAGCGGAAACGAGAAGTCAAGCGTTTTTATTCCTTTTTCTTGCAAGTTTCTGGTAGGTAAGATCTGGGATCCTCTTTATATTCTTCTAATAAGGGTTGTGCCCATTCCAAATGCGGACAAAACTCTTTGTAATCTTTTTTGTCCTGCAAATAATGTTCCAAACCCAGCATATCGTTTTTGAGGCTCTCTATAGCGTCCTGTGCGCCGCCGACTTGTTCAGAGGGTGTTTCCTCGTATGAAGCGGCGGTGTCGCTCACAAGGGCAACAGGGGGCTCAGGAGAGGCCGATACGGTTAGGAGGAACAACAGCAGGACGGGTTGCATCAGTCGGTCACTAGTCTTTCGATGCGACTAAGAGTTTCTTTCATATACTCAATATCTTTTTCGATTGAAATGATGGCGTCAGAGTTGTTATCTGCTTCCTGAATTTTCAATTCGAGGCCGGATATTACCTCTTCCGCATCACCAAGATCGTTGTCGAGTTGGGCGAGTGCGACATTTGTATTCCAAACCCAGCCCGCTAGTGGGACGATAACTACTCCGAGGACAACCGTAAATACTTTCCACACCCTCTCTATAGCTGTGCTAGACATGCGTTTTCTCCATTACGATTATAAATAGTCAGCAGGCCTCTAAAATGTCGATGTGCTCCATACAAATATAATACTTGCCTTGTATTTTTACCTCGACCAGAACCAGCCCCTTCAGAACGAGTGGCCCACCTGGGATCCGGCATGAGCCTTCTTTCCCTATTTTAGCAGGGCCATAGGATCTTATTATTCCGTGTCTATTATTTTTTGAGTCTTTAAAACAGACTTTCTGTCCATATCTGAATGGAAACTTTTTTCTTTTTTTCACTGTTCTTGTTAAAAGGCACCAAAGCCTCCGGAGGTTCCAGCCGATATTGTATCCCCGCCAAAGCCAGACTTAGAAGCCCTTCTTCCGCCGCCGCTGGTATATCGACGAGCTGGTATTGTTCTATAGAAAATTCTAAGCTTTAGCGGAGCGTTGTCGTCTACATCGTCGAACAGTATTCTGTTCAGGTTCGTAGGCGTGCCTCCTGCATAGTCGATGTTATTTCTGGTTGCGAGGTGGATTCGCGATCTATTGTTAATAGCGTTCTGCAACTGCTTCAAAAGAGCCACATTGTCTAACTCGAATAAAAAATTATCAGCGCCGTTTGTCAAGGTTTGTGCGGAAGTATGCTTTGAATAGCGGGAGTTATCATAGTCTTGCTTGCCCCAAGAACCAAAACTGTTTGGATTGTGTATGTGAGAAACAACCATCTTGTCGCCGCCGGAGTCGGCGGCGGCAACACTGATGTCGCTTAGCACCAGGCCGGCCCGGACGATCTTAATCCCTCTTAAATCGTTTGCCGGAAGGTTACTGAAATCAAAAATAAAAAGGCCTCTATAAAATATATAATTTCCCCCTTGTTTTCTGGCTATTGCAAAGTTAGTGTCGTCAGAGGCAGAGGCTTGGCCTTGTGCGAAAGCCCTTACGGTTGCAACGTTACTGTGTTGTTTGTATACAGTTTTGCCCTCACTAACTCCGGTGGGCGTAAACTCTTTTGATGGCATAATAAAATCTCCTACACCGTAAATAGTTTCAAATACAACATAGGAGATAGAAAAATGGACCCGGTGGGAATCGAACCCACGTCCAAAACAATTTCCAATTCAAGTCATTCACAGGCTTAGATAGTTTTTACTCCATAAACTAACAAATGTAGGCTTTTTATCCCGTTACCTTTTGCCAATAGTAACTCGGGTGTTTTATTTTCAGCAGGACCATCTGCTTATCTGGATTTGGGTAATAAGGTAACCAGAAACCCCACGATTAAGCCGCTAGGCGGATTGATTCGAAATGATTATTGTTATTAGCAAATATCAGGTTGTTGATTTTTTAAGTCATCACGACTGCCTGCACTATCCTCTTCTATTGCCCTGTCGAAACCGGGGCGGGCCCTTAATCTTCAAAATATGAAACTGGATCATACTTCTTCTTTAACTCATGAAATTTATTTTCTCTCAGTCCTAAAAACCTCATTGCTTCTATTTGCGTCCTAGTAGCAGAGTAAGTATACTTAAATATAGCATCTCTTACTATATCTGTCAAGTTAAACCATAAAGGAAATCCGTAAAGCCGTCCGTTAACCGGTTTTGTAGCTAATTCTAATTTGAGACCAATGACTTCTTCTAAGGATAAGTTAGCTAACATAGTTTCAAACTCATCATTTGATCTTTTCTCTTGACGTAGCTTCTTACATAGACTATAATAGGTATTGCGTCCCTTCCTTAACTTCTTTCTTTTCCAAGACATTATATATTATATTATTATAGATCTATTAATTCTAACGTTAATTCTTCTTCACCACCAAGCTCTTCTTCACCACCTGCTTTCTCTTGTTCATATTCAGGTGTTGTAGGTTCAGGTAGATTAGTAGAAAGTACTTCTTCGAACTTATCTCTCCAAAGAAGAATATTAGTTTTTAGATAATCATGATAAAGCTCTCTGTCTTCATCATTAGCCAGTTCACCAAAGTCATCGACAATGGTGCCCTGTATTTGCTTAAAGGTTCCAATTGCTACGTTCCGGCCGGTTTCATCGTGTTCTCCACCATCCATTCCACGAGAAACTAATTCTTCATCATCATCGACTTCTACTTCTTCTTCCTCTTCGTCTTCCTCATCACTGGGGAGGATATCACCTCCAATATCTATAAACTGATCATCTTCTTCGCCACCAACTTCAATTTCGATATCTTCTTCCAGCTCAACATCTGGGGATCCTTCTGGGGCTTCAATATTTGTTTCGATCGGAGCTAATAGATTGTCAATGCCATTAATAAGGTGAGCTATATAAGATTTTCTTTGATCTTCATGCGTGGTTAATGTTAAATAATCATCTCTAACTTGAGGAATAACTTTTTTGAGAGTTGTACGAAGTTTGTTAATACCAGTCTTTTCGTGCGGAACTTCATCATTTACAGCCGTCTTTTCTTGAATAAGCTTACGGATGACTCTGCGAAGCATCTTTTCACCCAAGACTTCCTGGTCTTCTTTCTTCTTCCGCGTCAACCTAATCGCTTTACGGATGTTCTCACGAAGAAGTTGTTCTTCGATCATTTCAGCCCTGTCTTTCATAATACGGCTCCCTTACCTACTAAATAGTTTAAGACCTCTTCAATGACTTCTTCTTCTTCGCTCTCTTCAAGATCTTCAGGCTCATCTTCACGAATAAGAGAGCGTTTGTTTTTATTACCACCAGCAAAGCCCTCCACATTCCCAGCAGCCATAGAAGATGCTTCATCCATAGCTTTTTCCACAAGTCTCATCAGCGCTTCCGTCATAGAATCAGCCTTAACACCAAGAACGGAAAGGACTTCCTGTGGGTCTGTCCCATCTGGGACGAACTGTTCCAGGCCCGTCATAGCGCTATCAAGCGCTGCCCGAAAATCACTAGCACTTAAAGCATCCCCGGAAGCAGCAAAAGCACAATCGATCGGATCTGCTATCTGGACGCCCTCACGAGCGTATTTTTCAAAGTCCGCTTGAAACCGCGCTTCGTCACCGCCTTTTGTGCTACATCCAGGTATAACAAGATCTCCGGGCTGAGCGAGTTCAGGCGAATCGTCTTTGTTTTCTACAAACTGATATGTCGCCAGGACAGGAGAGTTAACCGGTGCGCGAATAACATCAACCTTGTCGGCCAGCCCAGCATCTCTTAAATAAATCTCCCAGATCGCCTTCGATGCTTCAAACCCCACTTCTTTCCCGCTTGGAGTCTTCCGAGCCAAGGGTGAGATCATTATAACAACCCTGTCCGCCATATCCGCATAATGTTGGACCATCTCTAGGTGTCCTCTGTGGGGAGGCTTGAACGCGCCCGGGACAAGAGCGACGGTTCTTTGGGTGTCAACAATTTCTACTTCCTCTTCTTCCAAGCGGAACCTACCACCAGTCGCAATCCTGGTTCCACCTGCTCCTGGGCTTACTGTTTTATCTATTTTTAACGGAGGCACACCACCACGACCATACTTGAAAAGACCAAGTAACTGATTCATCGGCGCGAAGTTTCCAGTAAACTTATAAGTCACGTCGTCATAATCGAACACAAAACCCTCGGCAGCAGTCGAAATATTTTCAATATCCTTGAGCTTGGTGAACTGCTTCACCAATATACCCAACGCCTCGTCATCCTCGCTCGCCTCGATGGCCTGGATGGCCCTCTGAGTCTCTGCACGCAATCGAACGACCTCTGCCTCGTTATCGAGAACGAACGCACTCTGGAGGCCTTTAAGCATCTCTACAGAGAAATCGTGAACAATGTTCTCTACCGGAGCAATAGCATTGAACTTAAGTCTATCCGCTCCGGCAACCAACTCACGGACAGCAGCAATGCTTCCTGCGTCTTCTTTGGGGATTAATTTAAGAACATTTCTAATGTTTGCACCCTCTTCCTTGAAAATGCGCTTCATTAGCTCCACTTTGGTTTCAACAGGAAGGCTGATCCGGTCATCGACCGCTATTTCGACCCGGGATATCATATATTCACCAACAGTTTGGTTGTCGGAGATCCCAGCATCACTTAAAACTTTTTCTAGGCGAGCAGTAGCCAAGTTAGCAGCAGTATCATCGCTCAACGCATCAAGTCGCCTGATAGCGTTCATCTGGACGTGAAACCTGCCTTCTTCGCGCTCGCCCTGAACTCTTTCGAGGGCCGCGGCCAACTTCCTGGCGTTTTTGTTAACATCTCTCCCGGTAGCCGACCCAGTTTCTCTATCATATTCATTATGCCCAACCCTGTGAATAGTCAGAGTAGGGACATCATAATTAATAACGTTAGCAGCACGAGGATCCTGAACCTCGGCGTTATAATAGATGTTTGTGTTTGGTCCAAATATTTCTTCACGTTCTTCAATTGACATTCTTCCGACGGCCTCTTCAAAAGCAGCGAAAGCATCGTTGAACGCACTTTCCAAGGCTCCACGACCACCAAACTTGGCAGCGAGGCCAGCAGCATCCATTCCACCGCTTTTGATATTACCCTTATTGCGCGCTGCCCGAGCTGTACTCGTTTGAATATCATAGGAAAGCTGGAGGTTTTGCCCATCCGTCTTTTCTGTGCCCTTAAGCTCCCCATTTGAAGCAGCCTGAAAGATTTCTTTCATTTTACGAAAAGTAAGGTCTGGATTATCATAAAGGTGGTTCATGTGTCCTGCGACACCACCTTCGGTTAGCAAACGGGCCATTTTGGTTTCCTTTACTTGTTGAAGACTTTCTTTAATGTCTTGCGAACTATATTGCGAACCTTAGCTTCGTTGATCTCTTTGGTTTCGTCTAGATATACGCCACCTTCTTCGCCAGGCATAGCCTCGCCGCATTCCTCAACGACTTCCTCGCCTTCTTCAAGCTCTTTGGTCTCTTCGACGACTTCTTCTTCCTCTTCAGGGGCTTCATATCCGAAACTTTCCATCAAACGGCCGAAAATGGCCTGGTTTTTCCAACTTTTATGATTCATACTAGTATCTCCTGTCTTATAATAAATAGACTCTTGTAGTTGATTTCTATACTTTTCTTCCCAATCTCTGAAGCACATGTTGCCTTTTTCATAGGCTTCACGCTCCATTTCCCTCATATATGAGTTATATTGGAAGTAATCTTCACCCATTTCGGGCTTTTTATCAAACTTTCCGCGACAATTCTGTGTATGATGGACCAGCTCATGTGATATTGACCGCATAATGTCTTTTGGATGTCTCTGATCGGTATAAATGGTCACCGCGAAACTGTTTGGGTCATAAAAAGCGGTTTTTCCAAGCGGGTTGGTCGCATTTTGACTGTCGGAAGTGAAGTTTATGCTCACCGGCCTATCAAAGCCCATTTTCTTCTGAGCAAACGGCACAAAACTCTTTAAAAGAGGTCTCATTTGGTCCATGTCAAGATTTGAGTTGTTAGAAATGTTAAGTTTCACTTTTCAGCCTTCATAATATAAAATAATTAGTTTTCTTCTTCGTTAACAACGGCTTTGTGCAGTTTTTTTAGGTTGAGACATAGGACTTCATGTTTTTTGCTCTCTGAAAACTCAAAAACAGTCGCAAAAGCAACTTCGCGACCACCTTGGTGTTTGGTGTAGACCCTTTCGACAACACCAGAATGCTTTTTTCGTATTTTAGACCAGCCCACAAGGTCCCCAACCTCAAAATCTCCCTTTCTCCCAAAAGAAGAAAAGCTGATCTTCATCTTTGTGTCTTCAAGCGGTCGTCAATGGCTCCCTCAACAAAACTGATTGCCTGATACAGATCGCCAAGTACCTTTTCCTTGAAGAAGATAAGAGATTTTCGATCGAGACCTTCGTTCTCTCTTATAACTTTCTCCATTTGGCCTAAATTTCCCTGAATTGCAGTCACATGTGCTGTAAAAGCGTGCGTCTCAAAGTCATTTTCAACGCCAATGGGGTCATGGACCCCAGCAACCAAGTCAGCCAACTCCGACAGGATCATTTTTTTGAGTTCTTTCTCGCCAATCTTCATTTTGAGCGCTCCAAATAATAAATTTCCACAATAAATAGTTTTATTAGAGCAAACTACACGGAATTATCTCGCTCTTCTGCGAAAATAAACCAGACTTGACCTTCGCTGTGTA
>Ga0080013_1001412_pt1 | contig 31990 bp, 30 predicted proteins | sample ETNvirenome_6_85_FD_69236 | JGI IMG/M metagenome (GOLD analysis project Ga0080013, IMG submission 69236) | Marine viral communities from the Pacific Ocean - ETNP_6_85 (SPADES assembly) (version 2) | ecosystem: Environmental > Aquatic > Marine > Oceanic | place: Pacific Ocean | collected 2013-06-19 | reverse complement strand
AATGGAAGAGAGATTAAGGTAGGTAAATCTTGGCGGGATGATAATGGAGTAAGACATCCACGCAATTGGAATATCTGGTCGGCAGAAGAAAAGGAAGTGGTGGGTATAGTTGAGATCGAAATCAAAGAGGAAACTCCTCCTGATTCTCGTCTATATAGGTGGTCTAGAAACTCTGATGGTACTATTAATAAAAAACCCAAGGATCTTGTTAAGCTTAAGGAAAGTCTAACTGAAAAGGTTAAGACTACCCAAGGTAGTTATCTATCTCAAACTGATTGGACAATTGTTCGTAAGGTAGATACCGGCACAGAAGTTCCTGTCAATATCCAAACATGGCGGGATGCTATTCGTACCAGGGCTACTGAAATGGAGGTAGCAATAGAAGGTGCTGCTGATCTAGATGCCATTGCTGAATTATTTGTAAAACGTACAGGTAATGAAGATGGAACTATTACAAAGACCGGCATTCTCTATGATTGGCCTGAGTTAGAGGAAGAAGAATAAATGATAAAGTTTATATCAACTTTTTTAGTCATATTCCTTTTATCTTTTTCAACAGAGGCAGAAGAAAAACCACTGGTTTCAAAATATGATAATAATGTGGAAGATATTGTTTTATATCCTGGGCCGTATTACAAAGATTTACAAGATATAATTAAAATTCATGGATACGTCCAGACAAATAATAAGGAAGAAGGAAAAGCATATTTACAATATTTAATAGATGAAGAGAAAGTTGTTGGTTGGCTGGGATACTCTCAATTAGTTAAATTAGAAATGGTAAATATTCTTAAAGGTCTTGGAGAAGTAGAAGTATGGGCAGTTTGGATAAATCTTCAAGATCGAAAACTAGATAAAAGATATTATATACCTATTCTTGCTGCACCAGAACAAAAAATAAAGTTTAGAATTGAAAACATTTAGGAGTTAGTAATGGCTAGTACATACAGTTCAAACATTCGTTTGACAAAACAGGGAGATGGTGATAATCCCAACACATGGGGCGAAATTTTAAATGGAGTCCTTAGTTTGGTGGATCAGGCCATTACTGGCTACACCACTATCTCTGTTGGGTCTGCTGCTTCCGTTATCTTAACAAATAATGATGGATCACCTGATGAGGCAAGATCTGCCACTATGGAATTTAAAGGAAGTGTGGGAGGAACACATACTTCGATCTTTGTTCTTATACCGGCAACACCAAAAACATATGCTATTAGAAACGTAGTATCGGCTAATACAACGGCAAGTGATGCTATTATGCTCAGAGTAGGGGGAAATACCGGCGTAACTGTAGTTGCTGGTAATCACTTCTATATTACCAATGGGACATCAGTCTATGCTGTGGGGAATCTAGGTACTGCCGGATCAAGAGATGTTGGTGTATGTGCAACACAAATACCTGATACTTCTCTGGCAGATATCAGATATATTCCTACTTCTGTGTCCAGTACAATTGTAGCTGATAAGACATTCACAGCTTCTGTTGTTTTTACAAGTGCATTAAGAATGGATGGAATAATTTCGGTATCAGGACCAGTAAAATCATTTATTACTACACTTACAGATGCAGCTTCTATTGCCGTGTCAATGAATACAGGTAATAATTTTCTTGTAACTTTAGGAGGTAATAGAACACTTGCTGCCCCTAGTAATGCTACAACCGGACAAACAGGAAGTATTTATGTTGTACAAGATGGAACTGGAAGCAGGACTCTTAGTTATAACACTGTCTGGAAATTTCAAGGAGGTTCTGTGCCGGTAGCAACTACAACTTCGGCAGGAGTAGACCTTATAGCTTATAATGTTAGAAGTGCTTCTACTATTGATGCAGTAATGTTAAAAGATTTTAAGAGATAATTAATGTCAACTAAACTCGCTAAATTTGATCTTCAGCCAGGGTTTAACAGAGAGTCAACTCAGTATGCTGAACAAGGTAAGTGGTACGATGGAAATCGTGTACGCTTTCGTGCGGGTAAACCAGAGAATATACGAGGATATGAGACAAAGGTAAGTACGGCTTTTGATGGTTCGGCAAGAGCTTTAATTGCCTGGAGAGGTATAGACAATAAGAAGCGTTCTCTCTTTGCTACTCCAGATAAAGTCTATGCACATGACCAGGATAGACTGACAGACATTACTCCCATCACAACTATTGTAACAATAACAAGTTGTTTTGGAACAAGTGTAGGATCAACAAGAGTATGTTGTTCAGATGGTTCTCACAACAAAGCTGTTGGTGATTATGTTTTATTTACTTCAGCGGCTACCACAATAGGATCAAATATTCTTTTAAATAATAATGTTTATGGAATTACTTCAATTATAGATAGTAATTCCTATACTATATCAGTAACTAATACTGCGGCTGCAACATCCTCAACTTCTGGAGGAGCGCATTTTAATTATTATATAGCTACCGGAACTTCGGTTGCTACTCAAGGTGTGGGGTATGGTGCTGCACCTTATAATGCAGCCTCTCCTACTTCTGTAGGTCTGTCTAAGATAACAGCTACTGGAGGAAGTGCCTTGGTTACTGTCTCTTGCGCCTCTGCTCATGGAGCGGCAGCAAATGATTTTGTAGTATTTCAGAATACTTCGGCAGATTCGATAGCTGCCACAATTGGAGGCAATCTTAATCTTACTAAATCAGCGGCAGGAGGTCCACAGTTTACTGTTGTTTCTGTGGCTAGTACACAAATAATTGTAAGTGCAGCAGCCAATGCCAGTGCAGGTGGAGATGTTACATCTTCAATTAATATGACTGCATTAATATATACACAAACAGATGGAGGAGGATCAGGCAGAGCTTGGGATACACCAGCATCAACAGATGCTACTGATCTTGCCTTGGATATTGCTCAGTGGTCCCTGGATAATTGGGGTACAGATGTTGTCTTAAATCGAAGAGGAAGTAATATATTTTATTTCAATGCAGCAGCATCTGCTTCTCCAATTAGAGCAACAAGTGTGACAACCTCACCTGTAAGTGTTCTTAGTGTTATTGTATCACCTAATGACAGACATCTTGTAGCTCTGGGAGCTAATCAGTATGATGTTGCTGCCACAGTAAGCGGAACATTCAATCCTATGCTGGTAAGATGGTCTGATCAGGATGATCGTACTAACTGGGTTCCTTCGGTGAGTTCCACCTCTGGTGAAGTGGTTTTGACAGATGGGACAAAAATTATAGGATCACAGAGATCAAAGAATGCTATTAATATATGGACAGATAACGCTCTCTGGTTAATGAGTTATGCTGGTCCTCCCTTTACCTTTAAATTCCAGCAAGCGGGAACTAACTGTGGTTTGGCTGGTCCACATGCAGCTATTGATTATAATGGTGTAACATATTGGATGGGGTTCGATAATTTCTATGCGTTTTCAGGACAGGTGGAAGTTTTGGATTGTACTGTTCGCAGGTATATCTTTGATAGATTAAACACGACTTATTATGATAAAGTTTATACAGGAATTAACACAGAATTTAAAGAAATTATCTGGTTGTATGTTTCTAATAGTGGGACAGAGTGTGATAGTTATGTTATCTTTTCTCCTGAAGAGAAGTACTGGGTTTATGGGGATACTTTCTTTACGACCTTCAAGGATAGAGAAGTATATGGTAATACTATAACAACAGGAGCAACTACAACCGGAAACTATCTTTATAATAATGAACCGTCAGGTATCTTTACTGGAGATGGTGGAACACTAACTTCTTATATTGAGTCTGGTGATTTTGATGTGGATTCTGGTAATGCTATTATGTTCATGAATCGTATAATTCCAGATTTTGATTTAACTGCCAGTAAAAAAATTAAGTTGGAAGTAGAAACAAAGGAGTATCCAGAAAGTACTTCAGTTGTTACAAAAGAATTTGATATCTATAATACAACCAAGAAAATTGATTTTAGAGCTAGAGGAAGGCAAGCTAAAGTAAGGGTATCTTGTGGTGAAGCGGGAAAAGGTGCGAGTTGGAAATGGGGAACAATCCGATTGGCATTGCAAGGCGATGGAGCTAGATAATGGCAAGATACCCTACCTTACCAATGTTTTTAAAAAATGTTGATACGCTTTATACAGAGATACAAAGATGGGGGTCAGTTCTGGTAAGAGAATTGGACTCCAGAGATCAGGAAGATAGGAATAAACCATCAAGTAATATTTATACGGTGGTGACGGCAACAAATGTTAAAAGACCTCGCAAAGGTGATATAGTTTACTCTGCGAGTTCAGGAAAATTTAAAGGATATGTTAGTCTTGGTGCAGAGACTTCTTGGCAGGATTTAAACTAATGAGTATTGGAAAACATATAGAAGATATAAATAGTCCTAGTACTAATTTTATACGAAACTTATCTCAAGGACGGGTTGTGGATAAATCTAGGGTTACTTTACAGGAAAAAATTAAGGACCAGTTTGTGAAACCAAAGAAAGTAGTGTATAATTATAATAACGTACAAAACGATATTAGTACTTTTATTTCTGATTATTCTCAGGGGATAAAAAATGTATGATCTTAAAGCAATAGAAGAAGAAGGTGGAATAGTACCTGCCGGAATAAGTGAGTATGTTCCAGATAATATAGAAGTATTACTAAAGGGAGGATTACAGAATGCTCCTATGAATCTACAGACTTCTGCTCCTATTACTGTACCTGTACCTGTCGGTCCTCAAGTATCTATGGGTGGTCCTCTTCAAGGTGCTAGAGGAATGCCTCCCGGTGCAATGGGAGGACAGGATCATATGCCTCCATTTGTTCCTGATGTTAAACAAAATCTTAATGAAGTATTAACAGCTACATTACCTGATGGAGATTCAATAGCTACAAAAACTTTAGAAGGATTAATACAAAGAGCAGGAGTTATGATTCAAGGTATGGTAGAAATGACACAACAACCTCCTGAACAGATTAGAGAAGATGCTGGTGGTGGTCTTATGCAATTAGCAGCAGAAGGTGAGTTTCAGGGGAGAGTCCCTGGAGATGGGCATGGGATGGAAGACAATGTGTATATGCCTATCAGGGAGAGAAATGACGATGTAGGGACACTGGCTGTTAGTCCCTCTGAATATGTAGTTGATAGTTATACAATGGCTGCACTGGGTAATGGTAATGCAGATGAAGGTGCGGATGTAATGGATGAGGTTGTTGAACAAGTCAGAGAAAGGGCATATGGCAATAGAGAACAACCCAACGAGATTAATGGTCTTGATGCTCTAAGGCCAATGTTAGAAAGGGTGTAAAATGGGATTTTTATCTTCATTATTCGGTGTTGGTTCTAGAACACCAAAAACAGAAACAGTTGTACAGGCTCAAAAGCTTCCAGAAGAAATATCTCCTTTTGTAAAAGAGATCCTTAAAGAAGCACAGGATTTATATAAAGGAGAGATAGAACGAGGGTATGATCCTTATACAGGACAGATGATTGCCCCTCTTACTGAAGATGAACAACAGGCTATGACAGGTATATCGGGATTGGTAGGAACAACCAAACCATATCTAGAAGAAGCCCTAGAAACATATCGAACTGGAGCCGAACAGTTTACACCCGAAGCTGCCCAAGCATATATGTCTCCTTATCAGAGAGCAGTTACTGATATTGAAAAACGAGAAGCACAAAAGGTCTTTGAGCGTGATATCATGCCTCAATTTGAAAAAAAGGCTGCTGATGCAGGTGGTATGAGTGGTCTGGGAACAAGGGCAGGTATTATGGCAGGTCAGCTAGGACAGGCTCAGATGGAGCAGATGGGTGATATCGAAACCAGGGGATTGCAGAGTGCTTTCCAGAATGCTCAACTACAGTTTGCACAACAGAAAGCCAGAGAAAGAACAGTAGCAGGAGATATAGGAAGATATGGACCGGCAACACTACAGGCAGGTTTGGTAGATCAAGGACTCTTGCAGGACATTGGACAACAAAAAAGAGAGTTGGGACAGTCTGCACTTGATGAGGCTTACTATAAATTCTTAAAAGAACAGTCATATCCGCAAGATATTCTTTCTCAGTATTCTGGAACTGTCTATGGTACACCGTTTAAACTTGGTCCTTCCTATACTAAAACAGAGACTGGAAAATACCAACCAGGGATAGGTCAACAGTTAATGGGTCTTGGTATGGCTGGTCTTAATATTTATGGTGCTGGTACTATGGGTGGTACTCAAGGTTTTAACTGGGGTGCTGCTGGTAAAGGTATGTTAGGAAAAAAAGCAAGTGGAGGTAGATTGTCTGGATTGTCTAGTCTTCCTGTGGTTCGTAGGCAAATAGGTGGGTCTAATAAGCTTAGTGGTGGGCCTAATAAGCCTAGTTTAGAATGGTTAGCTATACATGGTAGTACTCCAAAAATAAGGTACGATGCCAGAAAAAAACTGGGCTTGGGAGAACCTATTGGAGACCCACGCTATATTAAAAAAATTCCTTCAAAAGCTGAAAAAGCATTAGCAGCCCTTAGTCAATATACAGGTCTTCCCCCAGGTTATTTTACAAATATAGGTACTGGTGGACCTGACGAGTTTGGCGGACCCATACCTTTATTATCACAAGATACATCTGCTGGTAAAAAAAATCTTAATACAGATCCGGTTAAAAATATACTACCACAAACTAAAAAAGATGCTGATAATAAGACATTAATAGAAATGTTAACACAGCGTGGTGTAAAAATGCTAGGAGAAGAGGTTCCTTCGGCACAAGCATTAGAAAGACTAAAGAAAGAAAAAGCTAAAGAACCAAGCCTTAATGTAGAATTACAAAGAAAAAGAGGAGAAGAACTAGCGGCAAAGAAGGCGGCATTACATAAAGCATTAACGACTGAAAGAACAGCAATCCAAGAAGAGGGATATACTGAAGAATCTACAGCTATGAGAGAGTATCTAGATAAAAATAAAAAATTGATAGAGGAGCTTGGAGGATATCCTGGTGATATTATTGGAGATGCTATAGATCAAGGTATGGAGGAGCGTGGAATTGTTAGAATGCTAACAAAAATTCTTAATGTAACTGCTGAAGGATTGGGTAAAAGAAGTAAAGAAATTAATTCTGAATTAAGAAAATTAAGTAAAGATCAATTCCAAATGGAAAAAGAGTTACGCAAAGGTAAGCGTACTGATAAGTTAGCAAATCTAGAAAAGAAGGCTGAAGTTAGTTTAAGAAAAATAATTGACAAAGCAGGATTACAAACAAAATTAGATGACCTTCCAGCAAAAGCAAAACAGGCAGCTTATGAAGAATTAAAAAATATAGCTGCATTGCGGGGAAGTGAGTATAAAAAACTAGGTGAAGTTGTTTCAATGGTTGATAAACTAGAAAGGGCTAAAGCTGCTGGTCAAGGCGGTAAGGGTTTTAATCCAACTTTAAAATCAGCAGTTGACTATGCTAAAGATAAATTTCATTACACAGTATCACCACATGGTATATTTATTCAAGGTAGGCCTTTAGAATCAAACTCAAAAGGTGCTGCATTACTAAGAGGTTCTCAAGAAGTAGCTAAAAGAGTGTACGAAGAAACTTTAAACGCTTTAGGAACTGGGCATCAAAGTCAAATTCGAGCTTTAATACGTTCTAGAGAAGCTGTTGATAAATATTTAGCAGACAATAATTTTGAAGGAACAGGTAGTGGTACACCTCCAGCTAATTATCCTAATGCAAAAAAATCTCCAAAGGATGGTCATTGGTATATTCCTGATCCTAAAAGACAAGGCAAATTTTTAAAGGTTAGCTAATGGTACAGCCTACTCCAGTAGATTATAATCCATTTGAAGATAGTCAAACAGTAAGTGAACCTTCTGTATCTTCTTCTGCTCCTGTTCCTGTTGATTATAATCCATTTGAAGATAGTCAAACAGTAAGTGAACCTTCTGTATCTTCTTCTGCTCCTGTTCCTGTTGATTATAATCCATTTGAAACTCAACCTGGAGAAACTCCAGAAAAAATGGATGAAGATGAACTTGACACTAATCAACAGTGGCTGAAGAATGCTGCCATAATTTATAACTCTGAAGAAGGAGAGAACTGGAAGGGTTCTCAAAAAGATCTTTCTGATTGGATGAAAGATAGACATTCAAAACGTAATTTCGATATTACTAATATGGGTATAACAGCCTATAGAAGTAGTGATTTAACTGATAAACAGGAGAGAGCTTGGCTGGAATCTGAACTCCAATATACAAACACCAAGGGGAGTTGGTCACAGGTTGGAAGAGGTTTTTATCATACCATAACAGATCCTTTTACTTTTGCTAGTATTTTAACTGGTGTCGGTGCTCCTGTATTATTTGGTGGAAAGGTAGCTGCTGGTGCAGGACTTAACTTTCTAGGTAAAACGCTTTTTAAAAATAATCTGAAAGATGCTTTAATAAAAAGAAAAGTTAGTGAAAAACTAGCTTCACAAATTGTTAAAAAGGGAGCAGTTAAAGGAGTAAAGAAAGAAGTCTTAGAAGAAGCCAGAAAAGAAGCTGCTAATACAACTGCTAAATATGCAGGAACGTATGGGGCAGCAGAAGGTGCTTTATATATGACGGCAGCAGACATTGCAGATCAGTCAATTGATCTTGGTCTGGATGTAGATAGAGATAGGTTTATAGAATTTGTTAATGAAGGTGATGACTATGAACTGGCTATGGAAAAGGCTAAAAAAACTGATTTCGATTACATAAATATGGCAACTATGGCAGGTGCAGGACTATTTTTGGGTGGAGCATTCGTGGGTGTCATTCCCAAGATTGGAGAAAAGATAGGAAGAAAGGCTGCTCTAAGAAGAGTAGAGCCAGATGAAGTTATAGAAAAGGTAAGTGAGACTTCAGTTGTTATTGGGGGTAAAGATACTAAGAATGATATTGTAACCCAGGCAAGAAGGGTACAAGAAGAAGTAGAGGTAGATGGTACTGTTAATATAGATTTGTCTGTATCAAGAAAAGATCTTGCTGATCAATTTAGAGAGATGAAAAAAACAGATGAATGGAAGAAGATGAGTCCTAAACAAAAAAGGGAATGGAGAGTTAAAAATCTTGAAGGATTAAAAGAAAAAGAAAAAACTTTAAAAGAAGTATTTAATAGAGTGGGAGTTGAGTTAGAACCTGTGAAGGGTCAGAAAGGAAAATACACAGGAACAAAGGTAATAGATGAAGTAGTAGAAGAAACTACGGAAATAGGAGATAGACGGTCATTCACACAGAAACTTTTAGGGACGCTTAAGGGAGAGTTCTTTGATTCTCCTGATGATTTCTTGGGAAGGTTACGAACCAGAAAAGATTCTGCTGTTAGAGTTATTGAAAATAATATTAGCACTAGATTAAAAAATTATACAAAAGCTATTAAAGATAATTATGGTTATTCTTTTAAAGCAGTTCCTAAACATTTAAATAGGGTATTAGATGATGCCTTTCGTGGCGATGAAGTAGCACTGGCTACAGTTACAAGAGAAGCTCCAGAAGTTGCTGAACAACTACAAGCATTAAGGCAGGAAATTACAAACCTTCAAGATGATCTTCTTAAGAGTGGAGCTATTGAAGAAGGTTCTCAACTAGAAACTAAAATTGTAGCTTCTCAAACTCCTACTGGAAAACCTACTTTATATGTAACTCGTAAGTATCAAATGCATGATAATCCTAAATGGACAAAGTTTTTAAGAAAAACAGATGAAGGTCAAGATATAGTTAGAGCGGTTAAAAAATTTATTTTACTTCAGTCATCTACTAGAGATAAGAAATTAGGTAAGGTTCTAGATAAAAGTAAAAGTTTATGGACAAGAGAAGACCAGGAAATCTATGATAGTTATATGAAAACAGATGGATATGCTGATAATGTAATTAGTGATATTCTAAATATGGATGATGAATCCAAATTAATTTCTGTCTTTGAAAAGGATCGGCAAGGTTATCAAAGTTTATATGATAATGCTTCTAATATTTTAAAAAGAAGAAAAAATATTCCAGAAGAAATAAGAGCATTAATGGGAGAATATGATAATCCTATTTCAAATTATGCTAATACAGCAATGAAATTATTTCAAACCATTGAAGATTTTAAATATGAAAAACAAATAGCAGATGCCATTATGGAGGGGGATAGGATAGCTGGGACGGCTGTTCAGAAGCTTCCTTCAGAAGGAGTAACAACTAAACTATCATCTTATCTACCATCCACACAAGGTGTCACCCAACCCTTTGAAGAAATAGAAGGTATGGTCCAGCCTTTTAAAGCCGGTAAGTATGATAATATGTATGGTACAAAAGAGGTGGCCGCATTTATTGCCAATGGTAATGAGATATCAAGAACAACGATGAAACCTTTGCAAGCTTATTTAATGTTGCAAGGACATTCTAGAGCAATGAAAACAATTTGGAGTATTACAGGTACAGCAAGAAACTTTCTTAGTGCTGGATGGATGGCTTTAGGAGCAGGATATATGAATCCTAAATATCTTAAAGAGGTTCCTAAAATCTTTAGAGGAATGTATCTTAAATCTAATGAAGCTCTTAATATTGATCGGGAAAGGGGATTGTATCTTGGTTTCTTACAGAGCGGAACAGATATAGGATCATTCAGAGGAGCCATGAAAGATGCTGGTCAAGAAACTTTTTGGGATTTAACATCTCCTCTTTATAAGGGAGAAAAGAGTTTAATAGATCGTGCCAAGAAAGCTAATACTTCGGCTGCTAAATTCTATCAGTCAATGGATGATATGTGGAAACAGTTTGGTTTTATGAATGAGAAGGGAAATTTTAGACAAATACTTATAGATCAAGGTATAGATCCTGATGAGATTACCAGAACTCTTAGATCAGCAGACGGCATTGAATTTAATATTACCAAACTAGATGAGGTTGCTGCTGAAGCTGTAAACAAACATATGCAAAATTATGCAGGTGTTCCTAAATTTATTAAGCGTATGAGGCTTGCTCCTTTTGCTGATTTCATTGCCTTTAAATCTGAAATCCTACGAACTCAAAAAAATATAATTAAGTCTGCCTTTAAAGATATAGGTGAGGGTAGTACAATGATAAGGAGGGGGGAGAGAAATGCAGATGGCTCCTTGAAAGGAGTTGCCCAGCGAAACTTGGGTGTAAAAAGATTAGGATCTTTTCTAGCTGCCCAAAGTGCGGCTCCTGCAATGGCCTATACTACGGCACAAGTATGGGAAATGAATGAAGTTGAAAAAGGTAATACCAACACAATAAAGGATGGAATAGAAGCTTTTGAAAGAGACTACAATAAAGGCGCTGCTTTTTGGTACATGGGGAAACCAGATAAAGGGAAGGGCAGAAGAATAAATATAAGTTATATAAACCCTTGGTCGCCTACTCAAGATCCTATTATGGCTGCATTCAGAGCCTTTAATCGTGGAGAACAAGTGGATGGGGCAGTCGATGAGGCATTCTATAGGTCTGTTATAGAACCTATGCAAGATGCTTTTAGTCCTTCAATGGTTGCCAAAGCAGTTGCACAGTTTGTGACTAATGTTGATGATTATGGAAGACCTATTTTTAGTAAAAATCAAGCTGCCGGTCAAGACATAGCTAATGGAACGAAGGTATTCTTACAAACATTTGAACCTGGGGGGTCAAAGAGTATAAGAGATATTTATCAATCTTATAATCTTAGCGATCTGGGAAAAGAATTTGGTGTGTATGGTAAGGCAGGAAAAAGATATCAAGAGGATGCATGGATATCTTTATCAGGAGTAAAGCCAGAGCGATATGATATAGGACAATCATTGGCTTTTAAATTATCTGGTTTAAAAAAAGATATGGGAGAGACAAATAAAATTTTTAAAAATGCTTATCAACAACGTGATCCTATAACTGTAGATGAATTAGTAGATTCTTATAGTCAAGCAATGGAAAAACAATTTAGTCTAGCCACAGAAATGTTTGATTATATTTCCAAGGCAAAGAGTGTTGGTCTTAATGATCAACAAATTATAAAAGCTATAACAGACAATGGTTTATTTATGAATAGACTTGATAAGAAATTTCTTATAAATCTTGCTAAGACCGGAAAATTTATACCACCACCTCCTTTACAGGGAGATGTATATAAGTGGGGAATTTCCACCAAAAGAATTACAGGACAGCGGCCTCCTGTTAAAGAAGCACAAAGAGAACTGATGAATATATATCGTTCTTATGCAGGTAGAATAACTGGACTACGATAATACCTAAACTATGTGGAACTATTTTTCTATAGACGAACTTAAATGCAAGGGTACAGATGAATGTAACATGGATGAAGAGTTCATGGAAAGACTCGTTGCTCTCCGACATAAATTCAATGAGCCAATGGTTGTCTCTTCTGGCTATAGGGATTCTTCATATAATCAGGTTATAGGAGGAGTCAGAAACTCTCCCCACCTGCATGGTAAAGCTGTTGACATCCTGATTGGCGGTAAAGGTGCCTATAGATTAATAGGTCTTGCTATCCAGCAAGGCTTTACTGGTATAGGTGTGTCCCAGAGAGGACCATATGAAAGCAGGTTCCTGCACCTGGATACAATGGATAACAGTAATGTACACCCCAGACCTTGGATATGGAGTTATAAGTAATGACTTTGACAAAAAATATTGCAATGATTGTAGTAGCAGCCATCACAGGTTTCAGTCCAATGGGCGTCATGCTGGTACAAAATCATCTTGAACGTCAAGAATTAACATCAGGTGAGATCAACCGAACGGTTCTATTGAATCATTCGCTTTTTACTCATGCGGATACTTGGTTGCAATTGGTTATTCCGCAACTGGATGTGACTCCGACAGCTAAGAAATTCCTAACGATTAAGTTCGCTGCGTTCCAAGACAGTCTGAAAAAACTGGTCAAGTCCACAAATTTCAATGAATTGTCGGACTCTGAAATGCATACCTTGTTATCCCACAACCTAACTGAAACGGTTACAGATTATCTTGCAGATGCAAGACGAGGGGGGATATCAAGTGCGTTCATTGACAACTTCAATAAGTGGCATAGGCGGGTAGTGGACATTTTGGTAAGGGCGATTGAGGATAATGTCTACTCGGTAGTTCACACATCACAAAACGGTAAAATGTATGCGATTTTAACTGCTTATGACGCTGCTCTTGGTGCTACGATTGATGACGTTGAAAAGACGTTGATCCAACTGGACATAAAGGAGAAGTAGTATGCTGACATTATTCACAACAGCACTAGGCTTTCTAGGTGGCTTTGCACCGAAGGTTATGGACTTACGATGACCACAGTCCTGATCACACCCGAGACCCTGGATAGAATGCACCCCGATGAGCTAGAGGCATATCTCCAGGGCAGCGGCAAGCCCCCCTCCTCCCCTTTCTCAGTACAAGCCAACAAATACTCATGGGGCATCCACTACGTCCCCAGCCAGCAATCTCCAAGAGATCCCAAGTCCCCCCACTCCACCCACCGAAAGTACAATTTGCCTCACGCCCCACACCGCAACCGCCGCGCTCTCCTAAAGAAAATGAAAACGTGGCCGAAGGCCCGTATAGTCCGCTGGCTCTATGACCATTTTGATTATACCCCGTTATATCCCCAGCGGATTACCAAAGACAAACTGTTGCGGATTGCAACTAAGATATGATGGAAGATCTCGTCCAGCACACGTCACTCCCCGCCATCCAGACGGAGCGCGCGACGCGGAGCATGTACGAGTTCCTGAAGCAGAGTTGGACGACCATAGAACCAGGGCGGGAGTTCCATGACAACTGGCACATCGAGTCGATTTGCGAGCACCTCCAGGCAGTGGCCGAGAAGAAGCTGACCCGTTTGATTATAAATATCCCACCCCGCCATATGAAGAGCCTCACTTGCGCCGTGGCCTTTCCCACCTGGACGTGGATCAACCATCCCCAAACGCAGTTCCTATTTGCCAGCTACGCCGCAGACCTAGCACGACGCGACAGCGTTAAATGCCGCCGCCTTATTCAGTCTCCGTGGTACAGCGCAAACTGGTCACAAAACTTCCACCTCACCGGGGACCAGAACCAAAAGGCGCGGTTTGAGAATAACCACAACGGCCATCGCATCTCAACCAGTGTTGGCGGCGCATTGACCGGTGAGGGCGGCGATATAATCGTAATTGACGATCCGCATAATGTTAAAGAAGCTGAGTCAGAGCAAGTGCGGCAATCGACATTGGAGTGGTGGGATACGGCTGTACAATCCCGCCTCAACGATCCCAAGACAGGCGCATTCGTGGTTATTATGCAGCGCGTACATCAAGCGGACTTGGTCGGTCACATTTTGGCACATGCTGCAGATAGTGGTGAGGAGTGGACGCATCTTTGTGTTCCAGCAGAATATGAAGAGAACCACCCTCACCGCTTTGTCTCTACCCTGCCTACCCCCGCGCACCCTAAAGATCCCCGCACGGAGGAGGGAGCTTTGCTGTGGCCCAGCCGATTTGGGCAAAAGGAATTAGACCGCTTAAAGACCTCCTTGGGATCTTACGCCGCCGCTGGTCAATTGCAGCAGCGCCCAAGCCCGAAGGGCGGCGGGATAATCAAGCGGCACTGGTGGCGAAAGTGGGAGACACAGATACCACAATTCCTCTATGTGATACAGAGCTGGGATACGGCCTTTAGTAATAAGGACGTCTTAAAGGCATCCTATTCAGCTTGCACGACATGGGGGGTGTTCGCCCACAGTGGGCGCTACCACATTATGTTGATGCATCGCTTTAGGGAGCGCATGGAGTACCCCGAGCTGCGTCGTCGCGCGAAGGAATTATATAGCGAGTACGCCCCCGACGCTGTCATAGTGGAAAAGAAGGCCTCCGGCCATTCGCTAATTCAGGACATGAGGCAAGGCGGCATACCCGTAATCCCCTACACCCCAGACAGGGACAAAGTATCCAGAGCGCACACCGCATCGGTATTGATCGAAAGCGGCATAGTATGGTACCCAGACCGGCGCTGGGCAGAAGAAGTAGTTGAGCATTGCGCTGTATTTCCGGCCGGAGACGGCACCGACATAGTTGATACGGTGAGCCAAGCTCTTATCAGACTAAAAACTATGTGGTACGGTTCACCCGAAGAAGATGACCATTATGATCCGGAGCTACCCGATAGGTATGACCCAATTGCCGATAATATCGTGAGTTTCCCAAAGAACGAGGCAGTCTATGGCTGATTTCCCATTTGATCTTGAACTCCAACCCGACGAATATGACGAGGAGTTACCGCCTATAGAAACGCTGCCTGACGGTCTTGTGGCAATAGGTGAATCTGTCCAAGCTCCTCAAGAAGAACCTCAGTTACGTGAGTTTGACGATAATCTCGCTGAAGATATGAGTGACGAGGAGCTTCTCCTAATAGCTAAGGACCTCATTGCCAAATACGATGTAGACAAATCGGCCCGTGATGACTGGATGTCTGTATACGAAAAGGGTCTCTTAACCCTGCGTCCCGAGGAACTGGGAGAGGGGACGGGTGCCGCCACACGTTCCAGTCGCAACATGAGTACAGTCCATCACCCCTTACTAGCCGAAACGGCAACACAGTTCCAGGCTCGCGCCATATCAGAACTGTTCCCGCCCTCCGGGCCGGTCGGCACGGTTATTCTGGGCGAAGCCACAGAGGAATTGCAGAACCAGGCTACTCGCGTTTCCATCTATATGAATTACCAGCTTACCGAGGAAATGGAAGAATACTTCCCTGACCTTGATCAAATGCTGTTTCACCTGCCGCTGGTAGGGCAGACATTTAAGAAATGTTATTTTAACCCTATCCTGGGACGTATTACTTCCTCCTTTGTGCAAGGCGCTGATTTGGTTATTGACGCTGACGCGACATCATTGGCTACGGCCATGCGCACAACGGAGACCATCCGCATAACCAGTCAGCAATACGATGAGTATGTGGCTACGGGCTTTTATCTGGAAGCCACGACGGCAACGGAAGAAACTACCAGTGACGATGCCGAAACGATGGCGCAAAAGGTAACAGGTATTACGACCCCCGCTTCGTCTGAAGACGATATGGTGGTCCTGCGGGAGGCCCATTGTTACCTAGATGTTGAGTCCAAAAGCGAACCCAACAAACCGTTTGTTGTTACGTACTTTGCTGATACGCAGCAAGTGGTAGGCGTCCGCCGCAATTGGGACGTTGAAGATGAGAAACGCTTTAAGAAACAAGTGTGGTATGTCAGTTATAAATTCCTGCCGGGACTAGGCTTCTATGGCTACGGCCTTTATCATGTGATTGGCGGCTTGGGTAAAGCTGCGACCGGAGCGCTTCGCTCCCTCCTAGACTCGGCGGCTTTCGCCAATCTTCAAGGTGGATTTAAATTGAAGGGGCGAATGCAAGGCGGTGAGATCGAAGTCGCTCCGGGTGAATTTGCTGATATCGATGCTGTGGTAGATGATATCAACAAAGCCATCATGCCCCTGCCGTTTAAAGAACCCTCCCAAACGATGATGGCTCTGCTCCAGTACGTTGTGGAGGTTGGTAAGCGGTTTGCCAATACGGCGGATATGAATATAGCAGACGCCAATCAGAATACGCCCGTTGGCACCACGATGGCCCTGCTTGAAGAAAACGCACGGGTATTCAGCGCAATCCATAAGCGACTGCATAACGCTCAACGGCAAGAGTTTCAACTTATCGCCAAACTGAACGGCATTTACCTACCGACCAAATATCCGTTCCGTATGAAAGGTGTGGAAGATAGCTATATCCTGGCCAAGGACTTTGACAACCGGATCGATATTATCCCCACCAGCGATCCCAGCACATTCAGTTCCACGCAGCGCATTGCGCAGGGTCAAGCGACCATGCAGATGGAGAACGCTGCCCCGGAACTGTATAACAAGTACGTTGTCCATAAGCGTATGCACGAAGCCTTACGCACCCCCAACTATGAAGAATTTCTGCTTGATCCGCTGGACATTGAACGCATGGATCCAGTAACGGAAAACACGGCGATTATGTTTGGCCACCCGACAAAGGCTTACTCAGACCAGGACCACAAAAGCCATATGATTGTTCTGGATAATTGGTACAGTCGCCTCCCGCCCGAAGGGCAGCAGTTGTACCAAAATCAATATATCGGCCATCGGGCTGAGCACATGGCGCTGCTTTATCGTGCCCAAGTCCAGGCGGCTCTTGGCGCACCCCTGCCACCCCTGCAGGATTTCAAAAACCCCAACGAACGCCCACCCGATATAGACCCAACGACAGACGCCAAGATTGCCGAGGCTGCGGCCCATGTAATCAACAATAGCGCCCAAGGCCAGAAACCCGCCCCGTTAGGACCACCCTTACCGAAGATGGGCGGAGACAAACAACCCAGCCCGCTTGAACAAGCGCGGTTGATGATGCAGATCGAATCTGAGTCCATCCAGATGAAGACCAAAGCCGACATCGAATCCAAAATGATGAAGGCTCAAATGGATGCACAGATTAAACAATCCAACGCTCAAATGGATATGCAGATCGAGCAAATTAAGGCTCAGGCGAAACTTGAAGAGGCGCGGATTAAAGCGCAGTTCAGCGCCGAAACTGATCAGCAGAAGGCGACTGCAGAGGTTGAACTTATGTGGGCAAAAGCTAACGCTGATATCCAAATCGCGCGTGAAAAAGCAGACACGTATCTCCAGGGTGAAATGGCAAGGATCAATACGCAAATTGCAATGGAAGAGGAACGCACAGAAAATCAAATGGAATTGGACCGCGCGAAAGCCCGGACCGATCAACATATCCGTTTAGTGGAAGCCCACGACAAAGCCGAGGAGTTTAACGACGATGACTAACCTACCTCCGCCCCCGGTACCGATGGCTCCCACTACGTTGGAGGAATTAGAGAACCCGCGCCCTCAGCCGGTAGCCCCGCCGCCGAAAGAATACAGGGGGACCATTATACCAATGACTCTATCCCCGGAGGGGGAATACAGCAAATCTGCCCCTACACTCTTATCCGATATACCAGACCGCTTTATGAAAGGAACAGAAGCCTTACGTGATCCTAAATGGTATGAAAAGGTAATGCTTAACCCAGACGCCGCTTTGCCAGTAACAGACATGACCATGGACATCGCTGGTATGGGTTATACCGGCGCGAGCCTGCAAGGCGGCAAGGCTGGCGCATCTACCCTGCGCACATTTGCTGGACCTGGAGCAAAGACAGCGGACCATGCAAAACTGAAGCAAGCTAAGAAGATGCACAAGCGCGGCACCCACTATACGACTATTAAAGAGAAAACAGGGTGGATGCTTGATCAGGACAATAAATGGAAATTTGAAATAAGTGGTAAAGGCTCCAAGTTAAAGACCCCCGGAGATCCTATTCGATTTTGGAATTTTGATCAAGGAGGCCCAACTCTTGATGACGTACTATATCATCCAAAACTATTCGAGGCTTACCCTACTCTTAAAAAGCATGGAATAACTATCGAACCTAATGATTCCCCTTGGGGTGGTTCATATAGTCCAAGTACAGGTAACTTTCGATTAAAACAACATTTAACACGAGAGGTCGCTGATAATATTGAAGATCTTCATAAAAAAGTGGAAAGCCCTAACGCGACCTACGCTGATCAGGAAGCGTATGACCATCTTAGGGAAAAGTATCCACAATATGATACTATTGCCGAAAGACAAGCGTGGTCTGATTTTACTATGGGAACAAAGGGAAAAGTTTCAAATAAAGACATTCCGTCTGAAGCGAGTGAATATATGCGTGGAGCTATTGCGCATGAAGGCGATCACGCTATCCAGCATAAAGAAGGCTTTGCTTCTGGTTATCATCCAGACAGATATAACTTTGGGGCGCACGACAGCGAATACGCTTGGCTTCAAGATATACTTTCCAAAGAACTAAAAGAAGGAAAGATTGCCTCTTCTATGTACGGTTATGACCTCCGTGGATTCGTCCATACCCCAGCGGTTAAAGACTTTAGAGTCTGGGGTACAGATAAAAAGATATTAATGAAAGATATGAAAGAACACTTAATGACAGAAGGGTTTTCTGCCCGCCATGCAAGTAAGGTTATAAAAAGGATTAGACGCCTTAACGCCATTGGCAAGAACCATAAGAATCGTCCGGGCTTTCCGCCTAAAGAATTAATGGATCCGCATGAACGTTATCTAAATAACTTGGGTGAGTTTCGGGCTAGGCAAGCTGATGCCCGTAGAGATATGACGCAAAAAGAATTAGACGCTCCGAAAAATCATCCTTTCGATGACCGAGCATATCAACAAACAGATTTTGATATAAACTTCCACACAGACGATGTCCCCTTTCCAATTAAAGGAAAAGATTAATGGATGAACGCTCACCTTTACCCCCGCCTGATGTACCGTTTGCAGCGGATGAGTTACCGCCCCAATCCAATCAGATGCAGACGCCGGTAACGGACCCCAGCCATATTGGAAGAAGCTACGGTACGGACGCTAATCCCTTGGCGCAGTTTGGTAGATTGGCAAATGTTGTCGCCCCTACCCCGGCAGACTTTGTTGAGAATGTGGGTACGGCGGCACTGATGCACCCTGCCGTACAGGGTCCGGCATGGCTGGCAAGGGCTGGCAAGAGTTTATGGAATATGGGCAAAGGCGCTTTGCGAATGGGCGGCAAAGCCGCTGTTCCAACCGCTGGCGCTCTGACAGGCTTGACGGTCGGAAGCGACGAAGCCGAGGGCGGGTTGTTAAAGGCCGCTGTCAGTACGGCGCAGTGGGCGGCTGAACGCGCTGCCAAAGATCTATTGCCTAAATTCTTTAAGCCACAAACAAAGAATCTTACAGACTTTGCTAAGTTGGTAGATGAAGAAGACGCAGTTCGCCGATTCGCTAGAGCCAATAAAGTGTCGCTAAAAGTCACTAATCATTTAGTAAGTGATCTTTTTGCAGGCGCACCCATACGAGACATTATGAACGCCATCCGCGTCCATAAAAACTGGAGTTTGAAATAATGGCACAGAAAGCGCTTCCAGGTTTAAGTTGGTCTGATTTTACGGCAGGCGGCATTCCAATAAATAATCCTAACGAGAAAGGATACACGGCGAAGGACATGGGGGAAGGGACGGCTTACCGAATTGGTGACAAGAACATTTATGCTTATCAACCCTACGGACGAAATAGCCCCTACACTCTGTATTCTGAGCCTCTTAATAATAGGTCAACACAAGATGCTGCGCGACAAGATGCTGCGCGACAAGATGCTGCGCAGCTTTATCGCGCCCAAGTCCAGGAGGACATTAACTCACGAAATTGGTTACAATCTCCGACAATCTTGTTTGACCAAAATAAACCTATGGCTCCGATTTCACTAGATCCGAGAAACACTCACACTCGTTCCAGACCCGATCCTAAACCGACCGATCCCTATTTTACAGAATATCTGTTAACAGACCTGCCCCTGGATCTGATGACAGTCAGTTCTCGTACTTCTCCTGAATGGGCAGGCTCCCCGACAACCTCTAGTCCTCAAGTGGTAGCTGTTGATAGAAGTCCATCCCAGAATTACAATATAGTCTCATCTCTCACATCTGCCGAAAAAGACTTGCGAAATGATGCAATTCGTGAATACGAAGCAGATCAACTGAACCGCTCCGTTACACCGACTAATACCGATTCAGCTCTGGCTCAACTAGCTCCGGCTCAACTAGCTCCTTCCGTTGGTGACGCTATGGCGGCAAAATACGCCTCACAGGGTATAAACAGGAATGACCAGGGACGAATGGTTTATTCAGATCCCTTTGATGTGAGTCCTTATCTACCGTCTGTCTCCGCGCCAGCCCCGGAAGCGTTACTGCCTGATAAGGGTATTGCGGACGTTTTTACTGATTTTTTTACTAGCAAACCAGAGAAAATAAGCGTTACCGATCCAAGTAATTTACACGCCCAACCGAATAGGAGCTACATCAGTACCGATCCCGCCGATATTATGGGTGGTGTAATGAATAAAGGTCCGTATGGGACCGCTGGCACCATGATTAACAGTGATTTAAACACGTCTGCTAAAGTCGGCGCTGGAATAATGGGGCTTGGCTCTCTTTTGGCGGGGCCGGGAACTCTTTTGCTTGGGCCTTTGGGTAGCCTTGCTAATAGCATGGGTGCGTATCAGGATTTGGGCAACCCGACCTTTGATCCCGATAGCCTGTCTATTACCGGTCAGGGCTTTATGAGCGGCAAAACAAGTGAATTTGACGAAGAATATCCGGGGGGCGTCTTTTATCAAAGTGGCCCTTTGAATAATTACAATTCTCTCTCTACGGCTCCTGTTGGGATTGAGAGAGGAGGGACCGCTCCTGTTGGAACTTACCTTCAGTATGGGCCTAAAGACGCGCCTTTCAGGGCTGAAGCAAAAGACTTTATCGGCGATCTCACTTACAGCGAGTTACAAAATGAAATATCTAAGAACCCAGAGGAATATAGCACGGTAGTCGGCGGTACGGGTGATGGTGGTGGTGATGGTGGTGATGGCGGCGACTGCTTCTTGACAACGGCGGCTTGCGAAGTCATGGGTAAGCCGGATAATTGCGTCGAGCTAGAAACCTTCCGCAAGGTACGCGATAAACTTTATAATCATCCGATCGCCAAGTGGCTGATCCGCAAATACTATCGTGAGGCTCCGCTAGGTGCTGACCTGTTGCGCAGCCATCCAAACCGTGATGAAATCGCTAAAACGATGTTTACCAAGTACATACCCAAAGTGATGAAGGCTCTTGAGAAGGGCAGCACTTGGCGAGCCATTTTCCTTTATTGGGCCATGAGCCGATTTGTAAAGAGGAGCGTCCTTTGATCCCTTGGCGTAAACAACCCCCACATGACCTGCTTTATGGAATGGGTATCCGTTGCCATTATGACAGGTGGGCCGGTTCCGTTTCCTTTTTTAAAGAAGGATGGGGCGAATTGTGGATATACTATCCTTCTATGAGAATCCTATGGTTCACTATTAAAGATAAGGTATCTTCTTATGTCACGAGCCACTAAAGTCGCCGCCGCAGAAATCCGGGCCGCTAAGAAGTGGCTAGAGCGGAAAAAGATAACTAGCAAAGAAATCAGCCCCCGCAGATTTGCGGCGGCGGCAAAAGCCCTTGACAAACCATTTAAAGAAACCCTCCGGTTATTGGCGGGAGAACAAACTGGAGGTCAAGTTTAATGAATCGTAGTAATTACCCACAGACTACCACCAAGCCGAAAGGAAGAAAGAAGAATGTCCATAAGCGAAACGCTAGTAAGCGTAAGAAAGCTGTTCGCCGAAGAAGTGCAAGCTCTAAGCGAACATGTAAGTGAAGGTCGCTGTACGTCCTTTGAAGAGTATAAGGAGATAACTGGTCGTATTCGTGGCTTAATGCAAGCAAGTGATTTAACCTATGAAGCTGTAAAAAGGATGAATGAAGATGACTAAAGCCCTTGCGCCGAAGGGGTGGAAAGTTCTTATCAAAAGACCGAAACCCAAAGAACAAACCAAAGGCGGCATCCTGCTGCCGGACCAAATTAAAGAAGCCGAGTCCTATATGTCCATAACTGCGGAAGTAGTTAGTATGGGCGAGTTAGCGTATCATGACAGAGATTCAGGTATTCCCTGGTCTTCTGGTCCATGGTGTGCGGTTGGGGACATGATTATTGTCCCTAAATTTACTCAATTCCGAATGGAGATCGGAGACGAAGAATATCGCTTTATTAACGACGACGAGGTCATTGCCGTGGTTCATGACGTCGCCGCTATCAAAGTCTACACCTGAACCACGTAGAAAGGAAAGATCATGGCAGACAAAGAAATAAAAGAAAAAGAAGAAGAAATTGAATCTGAAGAAGAGGTTCAATTACCTGAGACCCCTACGGAACCGGACGCGGTCCCTGACTTCTTGGCCGTTGTTGAAGACGAACCAGAGTCGGAGCCGGAGCCAGAAAAACCAAAGCCCGAAGGGCGGTTCCAAAAGCGTATTGATCAGATGCGAGCTGCTCAAGGCAGTTTAGAACAGCAACTCGCCCAAGAACGCAATGACAAAGAGAATCTTAAAAAACGCCTTGAGGATTTAGAATCAGGCGTCGGCCAAAAAGACACAGAGCAACTTCAAGCACAGTACGGCCAAATCCGGGCGAATTTACGCCAAGCGGTTGAGGAAGGCGACACTGATCAACAAATCCAACTCACCGAGGCCTTAACAGATCTGCGCAATAAAGCGCATCAAATGGATCAAGAAAAGGCTGCGCGGGAAACCGCACCCGAAACCGCACCTGAGCCACTCTCGGAACAATATGTGGAACAAACGCCAAAGGAAGCGATGATCTGGTGGAATAAAAATCGTTGGTTCAACGCACCAGAATTTGAAACTGAAAGCGCCCAAGCTCGCGCCTTTGATGTCCAATTAACTAACGAAGGGTATGATAAAGACTCTATGAAATATTACGAAGAGTTAGATAATCGTTTACAAAAAACATTTCCTGAGCTATACCCAAACGACACTAAGCGCTCTAAGCCACCGACGGCCCCGACCAAAGGGTCTAGTTTAAAGCGCCAAGGTAAGACAAAGGATGGTCGAATCATAATGACTCAGCGCCAACTTCAAATTGCAAGAGACTTGGGCTATTCCACTAAGGAAGAGTTTGAGGCTTATGCAGTAGAACTGGCGAAGGAGGCTTAATTATGGGCAGAAAAGTACGCGAAGCTGAAGCAGTCCATCCTTCCCGCGAAGATGAAACTCGCGCACCGTGGGATGACGCAAATCTATTAGAAGCCCCTCCTGCACGGGAAGGGTATAGGCAGCGTTGGGTCGGCACCTCGATTCTGGGGGACGATATTCCGCAACAAGTAGCTAGACGCATGAGACAAGGTTGGGTTCCCCGACCTGCTGATACTGTTTCTGATTCTTTTCATGCCCCCACTATTGGGCATGGACAATTTGAAGGCTGTATTGGTGTTGAAGGTATGGTTCTTTGTGAACTTCCTGAAGAACGGGCTTTGGCTCGTGAAGAGCATTTTCAAGGTTTAACAGATAATCAAACTGAATTTGTTGATCGTGCGTTAAAAGACGGCGTAAAGTCCGGCCATGCTCGTGTAACGAAAACACGGGATGCCGGGTTCAATCGTGGCCAAAAGGTCGCGGAAGATTAACTTTAACGAAGGATATTCGGAATGGCAAATAAAGATGCTCCGAGAGGTTTCTGGCCTCTTCGTCACCTAACTGGTGGCACTATCCGTCCGTGTGAGTACACTATCGCTTCCGCTTACAATACCGACATTTTTCCCGGTGATGTAGTTAAGCTGGTTGCTGGTGGTGGCATTGAACTTGCTGCGGCGGGTGAACGGTTTGTTGGTGTATTCGCTGGCGTAAGCTATGTGGCCGCTGACGGTAAACAGGTCTATGCAAAATATTGGCCCAATACGACTACGGCAACCGATATTAAAGCGACTGTTTATGATGATCCCAATATTATTTTTGGGGTTCAATCGGCAGGGTCCACGGTAGCAGCTGACGTTGGTAACTTGGGCGACCATGTTGCCGGTACGGGCAGTACGACCACGGGCGCTTCTGCTCACGAACTTAACGGTTCAACTAGTACGGGTGCCGCTGGCTTCCGTGTTTTGGGCAAAATCGACTCACCAGGGAACGGTTGGGGAACCAACGTAAACCTTGAAGTTCAACCTTATCAGCATGAATACAATGAACATATTGATGCTGACGGCACTGCGGGAGTTTAGAGCATGGCTATGAATAGAGCACAATTCGCTGCTGAACTCCAACCAGGACTGAATGCCTTATTCGGTCTGGAATATAAGCAGTATAAAGATCAGTGGAAAGCGGTCTTCGATTACAACACTTCTGAAAAAGCGTTTGAAGAAGATGTTCTGCTTGAAGGCTTTAGCGAAGCTCCAGAAAAATCTGAAGGCAGCATGGTTTCATATGAAACTGCGTCGGAAGTTTGGACAGCTCGCTATAACCACCTCACCTATGCCTTGGCCTTTTCCATTACGGAAGAAGCTGAGGAAGATAACCTCTATGGTTCTCTTGGTCGCCGGTATGTTAAGGCGTTGGCCCGTTCTATGGCCCACACCAAAGACATTACGGGTGCGACTGTATTGAACAACGGGTTCAATTCTTCCTTTACGGGCGGCGACGGTAAGGAGCTTTTGGCTACTGACCATCCAACCACGGCTGGCGGCAATCAGTCTAATGAACTGACTACCGCTGCGGATCTGACTGAAACCAGTCTTGAGCAATTGTTGATTAATATCTCTGTTGCTAAGGATGATAAAAATGTTCCGGCGGCTTTTACCGGGAAAACTTTGGTCATTCCTCCGCAATTGGTGTTTACGGCTGAGCGTCTTCTTAAGTCGCAACTTCGTACCGCCACGGCTGATAATGATATCAACGCGATCAATTCGGCGGGGTATATCCCCAATGGTTATCATGTTGTTCAGCGTCTCACAGACACTGACGCATGGTTCATTAAAACCGATTGCTCGGACGGTTTGAAATATTTCCAACGTGCCGCAATGAAAAAAGGCATGGAAGGCGATTTTGAAACCGGTAATATTCGGTATAAGTGCCGCGAACGGTATAGCTTCGGCTGGACCGATTGGCGCGGTATTTACGGTTCTCCTGGAGCCTAATTCCCATTACCTCCCTGTTAACTCGACCCCCGTTTCGACGGGGGTCTTTTTTTATTTTTTATTTGCTATTCACAGTCGTTATAGGGTAGGCTTCACAAAGTTCGGTTAATTCTTAACTCTTGGCTTCGGCCAGCATGAACGAAAGGTTTAAATCATGCCCTTTTCCAATTTTCCCAACGGTTTTGCTTCTGGTGTCGTCATTCAGGGTATGCCTGTTCTAAATACCTATGGCGGCAATGTTTACTGGGTTGACAGCGGCTCAGGTTCTAATGGCAATGACGGCGCACACCAACGTCCTTGGGCGACCATTGATTATGCGATTGGTAAATGCACTGCCAGCAATGGCGACATTATCATGGTCAAAGCGGGACACGCAGAAACACTCGCGGCCAATATCGCTATGGACGTTATCGGTGTTCAAGTGGTTGGTCTCGGTACTGGGGCTTTGCGCCCAACGATTACGGTTGGTGCCTTTGACGGCACAGTTGCCATGAGTGCGGCAAACTGCGGTCTCTACAATATCCGTTTTGTTCTTGAAGATACGAACGATACCGTCGCCAATGCTATTACGATTACGGCTGATGGCTGCATTGTCGATGGCTGCGAAACTGTGGTCCATGCGACTGCGCAGTTCACCACGCATATTACGGCTACGGACTCACAGTTCGTAGAAATTCGCAACTGTCTTATTAAATCGCTTCATACGGCCAGCTCCACTTCGGGCATTGTCGTTGATGGTTGTGACGACTTGGTCCTTGAAAACAATTACATTGATGGTCATTTCACTGAACATGCGCTGGACAATACAACTCCGGGGTCTTGTGATGAAATTCTCCGTGCTCGCATTGTTGGCAACTACATCATCAACCGTTCTACCTCGGCTGGCGATCTGGCTGTCGAACTTGATGCTAGCGCGACTGGGATGTTCGCCAATAATCATCTTGTCGGTGGTCTGGCGACTACGGCAGCAAACTACGATATCGGCAATATGTGCTCCATGGAAAGCTATGTAGCTGACTCTGTGGGCGTTGACGTTCACGGCATCGTACTTGGCACTGCTGCCGTATAATTTCTATCATAGGCGGGGGTTCGCCCCCGCCGTTTAATCTGAAGAGGATATAAAGATGCCACAAGTAAAGGCTATCACTCTTGCACCTACCGTCCTAGACAGGAACGGCATCTCCACAACTGAAACGCTATTAGCTACTCGCCTTGACTATTTAATCAATGGCGCATTGGCCACGGGCTATGATGCAGACGGCATTGTTGCTTCAGCCGTGCCGGTTACCGCTACGGCCATGACCATTAAGGTTCACGACTATTCGGCTCGTAAAGGGGCGTATATTCTTATTGAAAGTGGCGGCGGAGATGAAACAGGCGGTACGTTCGTTATTGTCGGCATAGACGAAAACGGTAACGGTCTCACCGAAACCATCACTGGTCCTGACACCAGCTTAATTGTTTTGGGAACCGAGCGGTTTTCTCATGTCACTTCCGTAACGCCAGCAGGAACGCTTTCTGGCTCGGCGGTTACAGTCGGCGTAAACGGGTATGTTGATCTTGCAGCCGCAGGGGCCGCTCAGCATGTGGCCATTTACTCGGCAGGGGACGACAGTTCGGCGACTATCTTGGTGACAGGTGAAAACCGCTATGGCGATACGTTTACCGAAACCATAACCGGGGCCAATACCGGTACGAGTTCCTCTCAATCACTGAACTTTGGGCGAGTTGATCGGCTAACAATCAGCACTGGATCTGCGGGAGCTACTGAAGCTGGAATTGACGGTCTTGCGGAAAGTCAATGGTACGTTCTCAATTACCGAGGTATTGGCTTTAATGTCGGCCTTGGTGTTGATGTGGTAAGCGGTACATTGACTTATGCTGTCCAACATACTTGGACAAATGTTACGGCCCCAAGCTACACGGAAGGGGATGAAACCGTATTTACTCATGATACTATCACTGGCAAATCAGTCGATTTTGACGGCAACTATACCAATCCTCCGGTTGCTTGCCGATTAGCCTTTACTGCCTTTACTACGGGAAGTGCGATTCTTCATATCGCCCAATCGGGTAACGGAAGCTAGATATGGTCAATTAGCGTTGGCACTGGACGGAGATTAAATAATGGCAACCAGTGGAACATATACTTTTCGGCCAGACATTGATGAAATTATTGTTGAGGCTTGGGAACGGTGTGGTATAGACGCACAACAGCTCACCGGCTATCAAGCACGGCTGAGTAGGCGCAGCCTAAACATCATGTTTGCGGATTGGGCAACTCGTGGCATTAACTATTGGACCACAGTTGAGACTACCTTGTCCCTTACTGAAAGCACAGCGACCTATACATTGGCCGCTGGTACAGTGGACGTTATCAGTGCAGTAGTTCGCCGGTCGAGTGCGGACACTTCTATGACTCGTATTTCACTTACCGATTATAACGCGCTGCCCGATAAAACGACCGAAGGTCTCCCGACACAATTTTTCTTTGACCGGCAATACACGCCGCAGATCTACCTCTGGCAAGTACCGGAAAACAGTACGGACATAATTGTCTATTGGGCGCTCATGCAAGTCGAAGACGTTACGAGCAGCAACGAGGACGCTGATATACCTTACAGATGGACAGACGCCATGTGCGCCGGTTTGGCCTTGCGTATCTACACAAAGATACCGACCCTTGATTCAATACGGTTAGCAGAACTCAAACAGCAAGCACTAGACGCATTTGACCATGCCGCAACCGATGAAGGGGAAAGGGCGACGTTACGGATTATTCCAACGTCGGCGATAGCATGATATGGCGAGATACGCCTCAGGTAGGAAAAGCCGAGCCATCTGCGACAGGTGTGGTTTCGAAATTTCATACCGCTCTCTTCAAACTGAATGGACTGGTTTGCGAGTTTGCCCCGATTGTTGGGAACCGAAACACCCTGCGCTTACTCCGCGAACGGCTTTCGATGCTCAGGAAATCTATCAGCCGCGACCTTCGATCAATGAGCGAGAAGATATTCGTATTGTCATGCGCCACGGCGTCACGGGTACGTTTGCTTTCCTTAGTGGCAGTGAGCAGGAAATACCAACACAAAATCCGAACATTATCGGCTTTGAAGTCACAACCTCTGTCGGTACGGTTTCTGGCGCTGCGCAAATTACTGAAACTGGTTTGCAAACGACCAGCGCCCTTGGCACTATTGAAACAGGCACAACAGAAACTGGCTTTAGTTCCACAACTGCTGTCGGAACCGTATCAGTCGCCGTTGACGATGGAGGTTGGGGAGTTGAAACATGGGGCGAAGATGAATGGGGTATTTAACTAATGAATTATGATACCTTAGTTACCAAGATTCAAAATTGGTATGAAGATGACGGCACTGAGTTTGTTGCCGATATCCCCCAGATCATTGAATTGGCTGAACGGCGCATATTTAAAGACGCCCCTAACTTACCAGCGTTCCGTACGACCAGTACAGGCAATTTAGTGACCAGCACTGCCACTTTAACGACCCCTACGGGGACACGCACTATACGGGGGGTTAGTATTACCGTAAGCAGTGCTGAGGTGTTTTTAGAGCGTCGCCTAGACTCTTACTTAAAGGATAAATACGCCACTTCAACAACTACGGCGCAGCCGGTGTATTATGCTGAAAGTAACGAGACGACTATCCTCTTTGGTCCAACGCCCAATAGCACTTATGCCTATACCATCTATTATCTTCGCTTACCGACTGGTCTCAGTGGCAGTAATACGACGACGTGGCTTGGTGATACGCAAGAAGACGTGCTAATGTACGCTTGTCTCTGGGAAGCGGGGGCGTATAAACACCATGTTGAAAAAACAGCTTACTGGAAGACACGATACGAAGAAGAGATTGCTCGGTTGGGCGCAGAAGTTAAACGAATTTACTTAAACGAATACGGAGCAGGAGCCTAGCTATGGCGATAAGTCAAGCATTATGCACAAGTTTCAAAAGTGAGCTTTTGAATAAAGAGCATGACATGAACACAGATACGTTTAAAATCGCGCTCTATACGAGTTCAGCAACTCTAGGCGCTACGACAACGGTTTATAGTGCTACAAACGAAACTAGCGGTACGGGGTATAGCGCAGGAGGCGCTACGCTCACGGGCGGTGCGATAGCGACTAGCAGCACTACGGCTTATGTGGATTTCACTGACCCAAGTTGGACCAGCTCGAGTTTTACAGCAAATGGGGCATTGATATATAATACTTCAAATTCAAATACGGCGGTCTGTGTTTTGGCCTTTGGCGGTGACTTCACAGTCACAACGGGAACGTTCACTATTGTCTTCCCAACGGCTGATGCCTCCAACGCCCTTATTCGTTTGGCATAGGAGAAAGTAAATGTCCTCTTCAGCTTCTGATCTTTTAAAATTTGAAAAACAAGGCACTGGCGATAACTCAGGTACTTGGGGAACCAAGGCCAATACGGCCATGTCCCGTATTGAAGAAGCCATTGCTGACATCACCAACATCAGTTTGGCTTCTCTTGGGGGTGCCAATTACACTTTGAATGACACCCAATACGCGGAACATTCTGACGGCTCTAATACGTCCGAAAGCCACTGCGCAGTGGTCAAGGCCACGGGGACGCTTACGGCAGCGGAAAAGATTATCGTTCCGTTGCGCAATAAGCGATACCTCATTTGGAACGCGACCGGTGGGGCTTATGCTGTCACGGTTGGTGGTGCGACAGGGGGTATTGTCACGGTTCCGCAGGGCTTTTTGCAAGAAGTCGTTTGTGATGGCACGAATGTTGAAGCGGTTAGCGCACCTTGCGATGTAGACGGTTTGCGCCATTATCCCAAGGGCGGGGATATCGCCAGTGCTTCTCCATTGGTGATTGACACTGACGGTGAAATGTTTGACGTTACCGGCACCACCGGCTTTAGCGCCATGACAGTCAGTATCGGCCGATTGTTCGTTTTGCAGTTTGATGGTGCTTTGACCATGACCCACGGGGCCGGAACGCTTGACCTTTTGGGCGCAGAGAATATCACCACGGCGGCTGGCGATACGGGGTTGTTCTATTCAACGGCGGCGAATGTTGTGCGGATGATTGGCTGGATCTCGGCTAATGGTTTCGCTTCCCCCGGCAAGCAGACTATTTGGATCCCGACAGCGGCCATGAGACCAACGGTCTCCAACGGCTGCGCGGCGTTGGTTGACGTAGAAACGACCGCAGATCGGCCCGACATGCAGGTCTTGGACTTTGATGCTACGGCAGACGAACACGCACAGTTCCAAATATTCTTCCCCAAGAGCTGGGACGAAGGCACAGTCACCTTCAGGGCGGTGTGGACCACCACAGCCACGGACACGGACGGCGTAACATGGGCGCTCCAGGGCGTAGCGGTTGGCGACGGTGACACAATAGATGTGGCCTATGGCACAGCCGTAACGGTGGATGACGCTGGCCAGAGCACGGCAGAGGATCTCTATTTATCGCCTGAGAGTGGCGCAATCACAATTGCAGGCAGTCCAGCTGTCGATCAGCTCTGCTACTTCAGAGTATTCCGAGATGTAAGTGACGCTAACGATACGGCCACGGAAGATGCCCGTTTGATCGGAGTTCGAATCATCTTTACGACGGACACAGGGAACGATGACTAATGTTCTATGGTCAGTATATAGGTTTCGGTTCGGGCAGTAGTGGAGCTACAGCTGGCGGTTACGAAGTGGAAAACTCCATACGGCTAAACAAGCCAGACGCCGCTCATATGTTTGGTCCTGCGGTTTCGGGGGGTTCAGAGCGTATTGGTACATGGTCATTTTGGGTTAAACGGGCTAATCTTCCTGCTGCCATCAACGACATCATATATAGAATACCCAGAACAGGCAACTCGAACTCGGCCATATATATCGACTTCGATAGCAGCGATAGATTTGAAGTTTTGTGCCAAAACGATGCAGGAGCCGTTGTTATCCGCAGGGTAACAACCCAAGTCTTTAGAGATGTCACGAGTTGGATGCACTTCCATGTAGCAGTCGATGGTAATCAAACTGACGACACTTGTTGCGCCATTAGCCTAAATGGAGTTCCCATAACAACATTCGGCACCAAGACCAATCTGGGCGCTGGCACAGACCTAAACCTATTTGACGGGGGCGAGGTTCCCTATATAGGACGATGGGCATCCGGCAACTCTTCATTTGACGTTACTATGTACCTATCTCAATACGCCGTCCAAGACGGTGTTTATGGTGCCGCCACTGACGCTGGAGAATTCGATGACGAGGGTGAATGGCGTCCCATAGACGTAACTGGCCTCACGTTTGGAACGAATGGTTTCCTACAGGGCTACTTAGACAGTTCCCACTTTGGTAAGGACACTCAAAGTGCTGATCCCGCCACTCCAACAGTTACACCGCCAACTATTAATTTTGATGGAACTAATGATTATTTAACAGCAACTGATCCA
>Ga0080013_1001411_pt1 | contig 32006 bp, 52 predicted proteins | sample ETNvirenome_6_85_FD_69236 | JGI IMG/M metagenome (GOLD analysis project Ga0080013, IMG submission 69236) | Marine viral communities from the Pacific Ocean - ETNP_6_85 (SPADES assembly) (version 2) | ecosystem: Environmental > Aquatic > Marine > Oceanic | place: Pacific Ocean | collected 2013-06-19 | reverse complement strand
ATACGGTCAGAGCCTATATATAGGCACTTTTGATCCCCCTTACCCTTTAGGCTTCAGATCAGTGATCTAATTTGTCGATTATTGTCATCTCCCAAGCGGTTTCCGAAGTATATAGAGTCATTTCTACTCACAATTTTATCTAGATCGTAGCTTGTTTGGAGCTGTTGCATGACCGACACAAGACGATTAAGTCTTGGTATTCATCTCCACCCTTTGAAGTTGGGATCGGATGATCAGCAGTTAGATCAGTGCTGAAGTGTGGATCTTTCTTATAACCGAAACAGATAAAGCCATACATTCTTGTATGTCTCTTGATTGTCTCTTCACGATACTTCCTCTGCTTATAAGTAATCGACTTTCTTATCCTCTTTGGTTTTATATGTCTATGTTCTGGACACTTTCTTTGAAGCGAAACTTCCCCACAGTGTCCGCAAAAAAACTTAGGCATTTTCCTTTTTATTTCTTTTAATAGTTATCAGCATTGCGATTAACATCTCAATCATTAGGGAGCGACTTGCCTTTGTGCTTCTAATAATCTGTCCTCGTATGTACTTAATTGCCATTGGAAGTTATCCATTCTCTCCTCATAGCTCTTAATGAAATCTTCTTGGCGATCTATAACAGCTGTTAGATCTTCAATCTGTTTGTTTAATTGATCTATCTCTTCCTTAGCTTCAACTGAAAGCTCTTGTTGTATTACTGTTTCAACAGTCTTTAGCTGTACTTCTTGCGATCCTTTATTATCTAGCGTTGTGATCTGTACTGCGATGAACCCAAAGATTAGGATCAGTACGATTGTTGGAAGCAAGAAGATCTTAGGTAGTGATCTCAATAGTCCATATCCAAATACTCTACTTGGAGAGTTTGATCTGGCATTAAGAATATAGGGGAGTTGTGTGTCTGTCCCATTTGCATAATGACATCCTTGTATAAGAACTCTGAAGCTTTAGTAGGTCTCATATCTTCTAGACCAACGAGATCTAAGACACATTGTCTGAAGTCATAGATCGCTACTGATTTAATTCCATTCGTACCCACGCCAAGATATGCTGAATGAAACTGAGGAAACACTTTGGCTTCTGGATTCATTTCAGCTAAATAGCTATAACTAGGATGTTCTTTTGCTGTGATCATATCTTTCTCCGATTAGAGATAGTTTTGGATGATTAGTATTAATATACCAAAGAATCTTGGACATTCTGAAAAGTTGCCCATATTTGTTGATTATTTTTTTTCCCACGCATCTACTTGATTAGTGAGTGTTTTTATATATTGCGGAACGCAAATATTATTATCTTATCTTAAGTTATCTTATCTTATCTTATCTTATCTTATCTTATGTCCGTTTTCCGGACGGAAACCTGTTGGAAACCGGACGGAAACCTGTTGGAAACCGAATGGTTTTTCAATAAGAAATCCGCCCCTGCAATTCTTGACTTAAGTGGTTCAAGATTCACGAAAGACGGATCTCTTACTGTGTATTATAATATAATCTGTTACTGATGCGGATGTAGTTCAACGGCTAGAACACAGCGTTGCCAACGCTGAAATGCGAGTTCGATTCTCGTCATCCGCTCCATTTACTTATCTTTAATTTCGCAATAACAGACATAACCTATATGAATAGTGCATAAAGGAATTATTCCTATGATTGCATATAGTAACCAGTCCATTATTTCATTAGATCACCAAGATCAGCTCCATAAGTACATGGATCGCACATGATCTGATTCTCCACATTCATTCTTCTCTTTTGAAGACATACTGCACAATGATCCATTATTTCACCTCACAGATCTCTTGATGTAGCTTTTTATCAGCTTTCTTTTCAGCTTCAAAGCTATCCACTCGATCATAGTATTTATCATAGATCCAGTCGTTAAGACTCAACTGGTTATCGCAGATCCTACACTCATGGATCGAGTTATCTAGTACTTCTTGCTCTCGGAGACTCTCATTGAACATTATTCCTCTGGTATCTTCAAGATCCATCGTTTTATCTCCTTAGTTCACGGAGATCAGACAAAGCAGATCTAAAGGGGATAACCCTCTTGATCTCTCTATTCTGATCGCCAAATTGTACTCTTGTTTTAATTAGTCTTACTTGTTCGTCCATTACTATCATTATTCGCTCCCTGTTATACATTCGAGACATCTTTTGTCTCCAACTAAATAGACTGTGATCTCTTTATCACAATCACCACATCGTTTTATTCTTCTTGAGTCCTTAGAACTATATTTGCCCCAAACCATTAGGATTGATCCTTACTGAATTCATCCGCCATAGATTTCTTAATTTGATCACTCTCTTGGATATAATATTCCCTAGTCACTCGGTCATTTTTGTGACCTAAGTGATTAGCAATATCAGTAGAGCTCCACCCAAGACCAGCTAGTACTGTTGCACTTGTGTGTCTTGTATGTTTTGGAGTTGGTAGTGGTTTCTCAATTCCACAAAGTTCTTGGACTCTTAGCCAATTCCCTCTGAAATAATAGGCATTCAACATCGTTCCTTTTTTATCAGTGAAAATATATTGATCTTTGTGGTATGTTCCCCACATATCTTGCATCACTGCAATTTCTTTGATTAGATCAAATACTTCATCTTGGACTTTTTGAATCCTCTGAGAAGAGCTTTTAACTTTTGTCTCTTCATAAGAGTAAGCTTCGACTTTTAAGGTCTTATTATTTAATTTCTCTCTTCTGCCCATAGATCTATCGATCTTCACAGTCTTATTCTTATAATCAAATGAAGAATGCTTTAGTGCCATGATCTCACCAGATCTAAGTCCTAAAAATAGCCCTATGAGGAATCTTGCATACCATAAGATCTCTGGAACAGATCCACTTGCAGATCTTTCCACCCAATGACCTTTTCTTGACCTCGCTCCTTGCGGATGATCATAAGTAGGAGTCGGCTTGATCCATATCTTGATCTTTGGAAGATTTCTTAGCTTCTCAAGGTTCTCATAGATCTCTTCAAGCGTCCAAGTATTAGACTGAACATCCTCAAAGATTCTTTCAGCTTCATCTTGCTTCTCTTGAGTTCGTCTTTCGCTTTTAACTCCATCCATCACATTTCGATCAGTCTGTCCCATGACAACTGCAAGTCTGAGCAAAGTGTTTAACTCCGTCTTATAATTTTGGATTGTTGCTACTGCTAATCCTTTATCTTTGAGAGCTGACACATATTTGAACATCATTTGAGTGGTTAGTTCACAGATCTTAATATCCCATAGACCTATTTCTTTCCAAAAATTTATAGCTCTAGTGATCTTGTTTTTGTTCACAACTTTTTGCTGTCTTTCATTATTTATCCAATGAGTTTCAGCAAACTCGCCAACAGTCATTTCTTGATCCTCGTCAACAAGAGAATTCGTGTTTTTGAACTTCAGACTTTCAACATTTTTAATTGCATCTTGATCTGCTTCTTTTTTAGTCAAAAATGTTGATCCTTGCTTCTTTAGGATCTTGCCATTTTCTTTAATTGCCCAAACAGATCTCCATCTAACTTTCCCAGTAGATGCAATAGTCTGCTTTGATGAGCTATATACTTTTGGATATTCCATTATTTTCTCCTCTTTTTTTTTATATTAAGAAGTCATCTTGGAGATACTCTAGTTGACCACTAGTTGACCACTCATAGACGGACTTCATGAACATAAAGGAGATAAAGGAACATAAGGACACCAAATTAATTGACCTATCCTTTATAATCAATAACAGTGGGAGCTTGGGAGTCTTTGCCAAAGAAGAGACTTCTAGCTCGACTGTGATTATTGGATAAGTAACTGGATTTAGAAAACCCTTATGATCACTACCTCTTTTATTCACATTTGAAATTATAACAGAATATTTTTATCTGTTTGTTATTAAAAAAACATTCTAGTTGACCACTAGTTGACCACTCATTCAGTGTTTATTTAGGATAATTAGGCTTTAGGATCACTTTAAGCGAGTTGTAGCATTTGCTTAATGGTTGATCACAGAACCATTGATCAGTGTCTTCTATTGGTTTAAGAAGTGAGTGACAAGCTTCACATCTCATTTTTCTTTGTCTTTTCTTTGGAATATATCCCTCATTGGTAGTCGGCTATACAGTCCTTTTCTTTCTTTAGGCGTTAGTCCACCGAAGATCCCATATTCGCATGTATGGGCTATTGCAAAAGCTAGACATTCAGATCTGGTATCACATTGACCACAGATCGACTTAGCTTTCTTTTTATGTTTATAAGTCCCTGCTCCTTTGAGTCCATTAGGGAAGAAGATCTTTGAATCTAAGCCAGTACACGCAGATTTATATCTCCATTTATGATTTGGATCTTGCACTAAGCTTTTAACCTCATCTAAGGTTAAATGTCTTTTATTATCCATATAAATGGATCAGAGAGAGCGGTGATCGTCCCTCTCTAATCCTCATTTTCACTTCAACAATAAGCAATTAAGGTATTAGTGAAATCTTAAAAAGGTGTCTCGTCTTCAAAACTTTCCCATATTTTAAAATGCTTATCTTGATCTTCTAGCCATATTGAAGCTTTTGTGATCAGAACAGCTAAATGTTCGGCTAATTCGCTAGTAGTTCGATCCATATCCATCCAAACTCTATCTCCGTCATGAACTACTACTTTTGGCTTATAAGACTGAATTTGTCGTTCAGCTTCAAATACCATCTCTTGACTTAGCTCTTTTTTATCGATAGGGAAGTCAGCGAATTGGTTCTGCCACTCCATCCAAGCTTCCTCATCTGTATATTTAGGTGTTACTCGTCTCATATCTAAACACGCTCTTTGTATCAGTTCTAATTGTTGGTACATGTGTTTAGCTAACACGATTACTTCACCCAACTTATTAGCTTTTTTTTCAAGCTCTTGTTTTTGAGCTTCTTCTTCGTTTTTAGCTAAATAGATCTGCGGAGAATTAACTATATAATCCTCAAGCCAACTATTAAACTGGTTCTTCTCTGGTTGCGTACTTGCCATGTGTCTCCTTAGCCCTGTATCTTAAAATGGTGACTCTTTGTCATCACTTGGTTCTCTAGGAACTGGACGATCTACTTCTCTGCCGTCAGTTGCCATGAGTTTTTCTCCATCTAGCCACTCTTGTGGAAGATCTTGAGAATTTACCCACCACCCTTTGCCAAAAAATCCACCATTCTTTGATGGAGCTTTAGCTGGGCAATCAGTATTGTTGGAACACTTAAAATGAGGTGATCCTTTAGAATATTCTCCAGAGTCAATTCTTGGTCTATTGTCATAGACTATTGATTGACAATGAGGACATTTTAGATCATCTCTATATTCCTTAACCTCACTAGCTGGATCTCCAGCTGGTTCTGGTTCTTCTACTGAAGATGGTTCTTCAATAACTGGTTCTGGATCTTTTGATCCGTCTAATTCACCAGTCATAACTTTGAGCATTAGCTTTTCAGCTTCCTCTAAGAGAACCATTGCATCATTTAATGCTTTCTTCTGTTCATTTATCATATTTCTCTCCCTCTCGGTATAGATCTAGATATACAATCTCTGGTTTTACCCAGAGAGAGTCGTCTTCTAGAATTCTTAAAACTTCCTCTTCACGAGTATTAACATCAAATCTCTCCCAGTCGGTCTCTTCATGTAGGAGTCGATAAAGATCTTTTTTCCATCCAGATCGAAACATTTTATGTTTCATTAGATCGTTGGCGTATTGAACGACTGTTACTTCTGTGATCTCACAATTAGGATCGTCTTTAATTGGATCGTAGGATCTATCTAGGACAGAAAAGGTCACGCATTTTGGATGATTATATTTGCATCCCTGTCTCTTAAAAAATACAACTTCATAAGCATATTGTTGAAACACTTTTGACCATTTAAGCAACGCATCCCAATTATTCTTTGCAATATAAGTGCTGTACTTTGCCCAATATGGATCAATATCGATCAATTTTCGATAACAAAGCTCATTTTCTGCCATTAATAGATCTAAAGCGTGTTTGATCCTAATATCTGGAGTCAGATCTTTCGACTTTTTATGTGGATATGCTTCACCCATAGAGCTTCCCTTGACAATGTGGACAGAATTCAAATTCAAGTCCAAAGCTTTTTTGTTTCCCTTTAGGATGCTTTTTATCTTTGCACTGTTTTCTCGGAGTTCTAGATCTCTCTCCGTTGATCTGTTCTGTGATCTTCTGGACATCTTTATTAAGGTATCTAGTGAAATTCTTCATAATTGACTGATAACGAGAGAAGTTTGGATCATGATTTGTTTGAAGCTCCTTAGTTCCACTGATCGCTTTATCTACTGACATACCACGCAATCTTGGTCTTCCGATCTTAGAAAGCTCACGATAGATCAACACTATATGATTAATGGTGTCTTGAGCACCTTTAGGTAGATCTCTTAGGTCTATTTTCTTATTCATCGGATCAAGTTCCCATGACGATCAACGCCAATATTTACTTCTCTAAGCTTGATATTTCTAACGGAGAATTGTCCGTTCTTATTGATGTAGGTGACTTTAGTCTTTAATTGTTTAGGATTCTCTTGACGATACTGTCTGATCGCTTGTTTTAGCCCTTTTCCTTTTAGTGTGATTACTTGATCATCGTCAAATTTATATTCGTAGCGTTTCATTTTATTCCAAGTCGCTCCTTTTTGTTAACCTCATAAATATCAATGATTTCTCTTTCATGACATTTGCATCTACATTTAGCCATCTAATTCTCCTACTAGATCGTCCATAGAGGAAGATAAGGGGGAATCCATGTCAGATTGTTCATCTGTACGCTCTTCCTCTATTTTCGATCTGATCAATTCTCTTAGAGAACCAAAACCTTGTGAGTTAGCATATTCTTTAGCAGTCATCCAGTCATTCTCTCTTTCTACATCGTTCCTTGATTCAAGGATCTTCTGATCGTTGATCTTCTTTAATTCAGCTGTACATAAGTTGTTCAACTGAGCCAAACTTGGTTTTCTATCCGCTGTTTTAACTTGGTCTAAAACATTCAAAAGAACTTCTTGATCAAACTTCTGAAAATCTTGTGCGGTAGTCATGATCTGTGCGTCACTGAACCTAAATTCATGCCAATGATCTATTTTCTTAATAAACTCATCAATAACGAAGTTCAAAGCGGATCTATTCATTGTCATGCTCCTTGATCCAGTCTTCTAATTCGTTTAATTGCTTCTGATCTAACATCTTCTTTAATGTTGTGCCTTTCTTATTAGGCATCAATCCAGTTCTAAATCTTCCAAAGTGCTTAGCAAAAGCATGAGGAGAGGGGACATGATCAAAGTGAGCAACATAGCTGTTTAAAGCTATATCCATCTCTTCAAGAGTGGGCTCTTGTGCCATTAAGTCCCAGAAAGCTTTGTAGAAGCCAGATTTCTGGCTCTCAGACATTCTTGGATCAGTGTGAGTAATCATAAATAGTTTTTCATGGAGAGCATCTTTATGGATCTTCTTGTATTCCTCATAAGAGTTCTGGGAGTCATTTGGTGACAAATCGTTCATATAAACCTCAGCTCCCAGTCTTTCTCTTGTTGTCTCTTCTTTTCTTGTCATATTCTTTTTCACGATCTAGCTTTAAAATGGTTTGACCAATTTTTTTGTCCCATTCTGGAATGACAATTACTCCATTTGCTTCATCGATCCATGAACATTGTTCAAGGGCTTTAAAAATATCTTCAGCTGAGTTTTCTAGTGACATTATTGATGGAAGATGTGACACTGATACTCCGAATTCTCCAGATGATAGTTTTCCTTTACCCTCTGGGAAGTCTGTTAAAGAGAGTGACCATAAACGGATCATTGCTCCAACTGTTTCATTAATACTTATACCAAGAGCTTTAGCTATATGAAGAATCTCAAACTTCTGGAAGATCCTTGAATCTATTTGATACCATACATCTCTACTCGCCACTCAAAACACCATCCAATGCTTCATATAGTTTTTCTTTTGGAACTCTGACTAACTTTCTGCCAAGACGAACTGATGGAATCTTGCCATCTTCAATTAACTGATAAAGAGTAGTCTTGGAGATCTTGGTGATCTCGCCAACTTCCTTTACTGTTAGAAGCTCATCGTCTCTATTTAATTTCATTCTCTGTCCTTACTTCTTTTATTGCCCATAAAAAAAGGCAACCCCTTAGATTGCCCCCTGTTACCGATTATTTATCCATTCGGAAAAATTCACAATAAAATCTAGTGCTTTCACTATATCATCTAATCTTGGACATACGGTATTAAACAAGTATATTTTTCCCACATTTCCGAGCGAACAATTTGATGCTAAAAGGAGACATTTTACCTTGCGGTATTAAATTAAAGAATTAAAATGGTTTATACGAATTGAGGGCATGTGAATAACAAAACAGAAAATCGATATTCAATCATCAGTGAAACTGAGGATCTATATTCTATTGAGCCAAAGACTGTTAAAGATTGGTTCAATTCTAAGTCCGTTGCTGAAAGAGATCGTCTTATGAACCTCTCAGCGAAAAAGTTTGGTGAAATATTCAAAGCTGAAAATGAATTAGAGAATGAAACTAACTCAAGGATCACCTCTATTGATCCTCTAACTCTTAGAAATAGACTTTTAAATATGTTAAGTAAACCTCAAATAAGAAAAAGAGTCTTTGATGATGTTGATAATCTTTTAAATACTGATCGAGATCCTATACATTTGGAACAAGCATTAGAAAAATTATTAAAAGATGAGAGACATTATACGATCAGAGATGAAAGATCAGATCAGATCAAGTTTGCTGGTTTAAAGAAGATCGCCAATATTTCACATAATGCAACTAAGTTTGGTTATAAAAATAGGGAATCCGATGCTGAGATGGAGAGATGGTTTGATTATAATCTTCAAGCGATCAACTTTATTGGACAATATTGTATAGATCATAAATCTAATAAGCCATTTACTACTTGGATGATTAGTCACGGCAAAGAGTTGAAAGATCTTAAAGTTTATAAAGATACTGATGGAGATGATCTATATGACAATGATCATTATATTTTCTTCTTAACATTTCCTAATGAACTTACAGAGGGGGATAGATGTACTCCTTACTCCTATGCAGTATCTCTTCATAAAGAAGATATGCCAACAATTCAAGAAGTGATGCTTGGGAAGTTTAAAACTAGAAATTATGCAGATGAATATACAAAAACTGGTGCAATTAGATATTTTTGGAGTGTTGGATCTATGTTGGATGAGTTAAGCGGTAGAGAGTCTTCTACAGAGAATGATGCTTTTGAATTGTATCCTTATGATCTATCTACGATCCAAGATCGTTTTGTGTATGTTAGAAAGAATTTATGTGGGATAAGTCAGAACTTTTTGGCTAACTTGATTGAAAAAGAGTGGGGGGATAAAGCTGATCAGAAGAAGATTGATTACTGGGAGAAGTCCACAAGTGCGATTCCACCATTATTAAAGAATAGGAACTTGCATCAAGCTGGGACAGTATTTGCTGACAACTGTGAAGCTCTACTTAGTTATGAAATGAAAGATACTGAAAATAAATTCCCATCGAATCGAGAATTAAAATATTGGATTATGGATTATATTATGTTTGGAATGTATAAAAACTCTAATCTCTTGATCCCAGAGTTTATATCGAAGAATGTTAAAGAAGATGATCCAAACATTCAGAGTTTTGATGATTACTCAAGTTTTATTGAAATAGGGCAATTAGTTGATGAACAGTATTCTGATATGCAAGAGAAGTATCATACCAATTTTCATACAAGATTAGCTGTGCAAGTATTTGTAGTTACTAGAACACAAACTATTATCAACGAGTTAAAACAAGTTTATCCTAAAGATCCAAAGACACAGAAAGAGATATTCTCACTATATAGGTTTATTCGTGAGCATATTATTTCTGAAAGTGCATTCATTAATAGATCAAGAGTTTCGACAAATGATGATCTTAGAGAAGATACAACATTTCGCTCTCTTTAATGAATTTCTTTGTATTTATCTGATAGAACAGTAGTCCCAATTCCACATCTATTGCAATGAGACTCAACATCGTTACTAAGTTGATTCCAACGGATCTCACTTGATCCGTGATTGCATTGTGGACATAGAAAAGTCATTCCATCTCCTTTGTTTGCTACATTAAAAATGATCCAATAACAAGAGCAAAAGTTAACAGCATTCCGATAACCGAATACATTTCTTTTCTTGATACTTTGTCTTCTAGGATCTCTTCAATCTTTTGATCTAGTAGATCTAAACGATCCCATATCATAAGTAGTAATTCCTTTTGTGTGAAGTTTCCGTTAGGATTCTTAACTTGTTTTTTGGGCATTCATCTTTTTAGCGAATGTTTTTAACAACGCTAAAACTGACGCAAGACCACCAATGAATGCAGATTTCAATAAATCTTGATCTGATCCAGTTATGGCTTGTGCAGTGATCATGGCTAAAAATGTTTCCAAAAATGTGGCAATACATCTTTCGCCTAAGTCGTTCCAGTCTATATCTTTGAACATAAGTGTTCTCCTTTATTATTCTTAAATTTTTTAAGTATTATTTTCCGTCACAGTTGCAAGATCCACAGCAGTCCATTAGCCACCTATCCTCCATATTATTTCTGTTATCTCTCCAGAGATGCCACTAATGACAGTTAATACCTCTGCTAATCTTTCATTAGCATTTGTTACCTGTGCATTTAGTGTTGCGACTTCTTGTTGCAAATCATTAACTGTTTTGAATAACCAAGCGACTAGACCAGCAAGTCCGCCTTGAAGTACTTGATTAAGATTAACTGTTGCTTTCATAATTTGTTTTGATTCCTTTTGTAGTTTTTTCCCAGAAGAATCCTCTCCAAGTGATCCTATTGTTGTTATAGATCACGAGTTCTGGATGAAATGTATTTGTTTTGCGATCAACTACTAAAGTAACAAAGCCACCTTGCCAGTCTGGATTCTTTGAATAACCCAAGCCTTGAAGATCTGCCATTGTTCCAGTTTCGATCGCTGAATATAAATGTGGTTCTGATCCTTTCCACCTAGTGAAATGCGTTATCGCAAGTCGGTGCGTATGTCCCATAATGATCGATGAATCCATCTTTGATAGTGAAGCTAGAGCACTCATTCCTGCTTGTTGCCTAACTAAGTGACCATGAGATGCTAATAAACCATCCACGATCTGATATTGAGCATGAGGATACTCATCTGTCGGATCTGACGCATAAGTCCATCCAAGTTCGTTAAAACGCATCAAGTTGGCTAAATGAAGCACTGATCTCTCTTCTGATCCAACATCTGCTTGTTTGATTCCAAAAAGCTGGGGGAGTTTATCCAATAAAGCTTTCTGAAGTCTAAATTCGTGATTGCCCTCTATAAAGATCATTTCAGATCCTTTTTTAAGTCCAGCTGAGTCTCTTAGATCTCTTAGTGTCTTATATCCAGCTTCAATCCCTTGTTGTACTGTTGACTGGAAGTCTGGCTTTGGAGAGAACCTTGATAAGTTATCAAAGTCGATTAGATCTCCAATATAGATCATCCCATTCGGTTTTATGTCATGCAAGAAAGAATGGGAGAGTTCTGCGAGTATCTCATTTGCATAAGGCAACTGTGAGTCTCCTAGTACCACTAAAAGCTCTGTTTTAGTCTTGCGACTCTTGGATCGTGGTTGAGGACTGAAACCATCGATCTTATTCAGATCTTTTATAGTATTAACAAACTCTCCCAAAAATTGAGGTTTTTGTTTTAGTGTCGCTTTAGTCTGTTCAAATAATTGCACTCCATTAGTTGATGGAGCTTCCCACTGATTAACAGTTAAACTTGTGATTTCCCATTTATCTGGATCAAATCCTCTTTCCTTAAGCATTCTCCAGACTTCATTTATGTCTGATGATCCTACTGGTAGAGTTGCAGTTGCTTTGTCATCTTTTACTTTGACAGCAACTTTTTCTGATTTATCTACGCCCTTAACAACAGAGTTATCCTCTGCGTATTTTTTAAGCTTTTTCTTTGGCACGATTACTCAACCACATTCTGATTGTATTAACTTTGATCTTTACTTCGATAGGGGATTCTTCCACTAACCATCTTGATGCGACAGTTGGGGAGATCCCATTTCGTATTCCATCAACAGCTTCATCAACTAGATCCTTAATTTCTTCTTTCTCTAAGAAAGAGAATTTAGGATGATGATGTGCTGGATTTTCTTCAGCGTATTGTTTTAGCGTTTTAGCCATGTTGTCCTCTTCTCTGATCCGTTGCGATCCAAAGAAGATACCACTATATATTGTGTATTCTTCTATGGATCGTGGATCTACTTATAAGATCTTAGATCTGATCTTTTGATCGCATTTCCTACAATAAGGTTTTGCGACTGGTTTATTTTCTTTGTCTGGATCTTCTCCATAATCAAAATCGACTATATTGATCCAAACTTCATTTCCTTTTAATAACTCTTTTGCGATCTGAGGATAAACTCGAACATAATTCGTGTTGGAATTTCCACCCCATCCACCTTTAACTCTCTGATTATTCTCTTGAGAATCCGTCAAAATAACGCATCCAGAACTCGACTTTGAGGAATTGCCCTTATGTATCAAACAATACAAAAATGACATCTTTTCATAGCGATCATTGTCTTCTTCTACATTCTGGAGCTCTAACATTCCATGATGGAAGTTAGCTCTTGGATCTTTTCCAGAAGCGGAATAATAGTCAGTGTATCTTTTATTGAATCCACCAACTTTTCTAAACTTTAGTTGATAACGATTGCTCGGAATTCTTGAAACATGCATCTGCTTCACTTTTCTATAAGTATCTTCAACTGTATAGCTCAAGAATCTTCTAGATCCGTCTTCTAACTTATGAAACAATATTCCAGATGTTGAATCTGGTTCAGTTGAGATCCTAAGTAATTCGAGTTCCACTATTCTGGTTTCGGATTATCAGATCGGACTTTTTCATAGTCCACAACATAAGCATCCCATTTTGCAGATTCACCAAGAATCTCTTTTTCTGTGTATGCTTCGATAAATGCAATCTGCGATGGATAAGCTTGTGCTCTATCTTGAGCCCACTTATCATTCGCTTCAAACATTTTTTGGTTGGCGGAATCGATCACGGCTTGATCATATTCACTTTTGTTGAACTCTCGTCTTTCGTTATTGACTTGAGCCCACATTCCCTCGCCACCATTGTCAGTTTTCTTTGCATCGACTTCAGCTTGTGCCAATGCAGTTGCTTCTTCTAATGTCATATTTTTTCTCCTATATAATTAGATTTAATTAATTTGTATTTTTTAAATGTTATTTTTATTTGCTCTTATTTTTTAAGTCCATATAAAACAAATTCTGCACCTGTATTTATATTCACGCCACTTTCCATTGTGAACGATACTCCGTCCGAAGCGGAAGCAACTGTGTGAGTTAGTTGCCCAACAGCACCAATAAAATCAGGTGTTGCGTCTATCCATTCACTAGTTACTGTTAAAAAACTGTACTCACTTGCATTTGCAAAGTTAAATAAATATAAAATTCCACTAGCTTTTTCACCTGTTCCATTTCCTTGCGACCAAGCAAAAGTTGCTGAACTAGCATTTGTGCCAGTAGAATTACCAAATGCTGAAGTTGAATCAAAGGAATTGTAAGCGTGGTCATAATTTGCAGTTGTATCAGCAGAACCAGACTTGGTTATATGAAAAATCATATTTTTATTATCTGTTACTGGTTGAACATTTGAATATCTAACCATATACACATCATAGGTAGTATCAATACCTGTCAATACAGCAGAAGCTGTTGGACTAGAGAGAGTTATTTTCTGAATTTCTACTAAACTACCTGACATTATTTAACCCCAAATACTGATACATTAATTGGTGTAAAATTTTGATTTGCCCAAAACTTCATACTTACTGCACTTGTTGAAGATTTAGCCACAATAAGACCTTTATTCGCATAATAAGAGTTTCCTTGTGTTGAACAATAAGTATAAGTTGAACTAGAAAATGGATTATAAACTGTTATTACAGATGAGAAATCATAATCAGTTGCACTTGTATAAGTGAACTCAAAAGAGTTTCCCCCTGTTCCATATATATCATCAAAAGCTGCGTCAGGTTTCATTCTTAAAATTGCATAAACATAATTTCCTGTTGCTATATCACTTCCCCCACTATCTAAAAATTCAGCACTAAGACTGCTTGTACCTTGACTACCATTACCTGTTACATATACTTGGTAAACATCATAATCAGCAGAAAAAATATCTGTTATGGTAAATGAACTTACACTATCTGCACTTTCTCTTTTTATAAAATCTAAATTAGTAGCCATTATTTGTCCCTTATTCCATACAAAGTTGCAGTTCCAGTTAGAAAATTATCAGCGTCTGCATAAATGCTTATTGCATTATGTATTTCAGCAGTAGGCACAACAAATCCCCCAAAATATGTCCAATATGAAACACTATTAACACTATGGAATGATACAAAAGAATAGCTAGAACTATCTGTTAGGTTATAAAAATATACAACTGCTTGACTTGATGGATAGTCGCTATCAATAGCAAAAAAGCTATCCATTTTTGTTCCAGTAGTGCTATAAATATCCCCTGTTGTTCCACTTGTATTAACCCTATAAAATGCTCTTTTATAAGTAGAGCCACCACTAATCCAAGAGCTACCACCATCATTTGATAATCTACCATAAGCATATCTCGTAGTAGCTGTATCACATTGAAAGTTACTTAGTGTCATAAAGTGAACATTATAATCTCCAAGACTTGTGAAATTTAAAGCTGAAGTAGTACTAGCTGTTTGACTTTGTATAAATTCTAATGAGCCAACTGTTGAAAATTTTCCTGCTAAATCTAAATTATAAATATCATTAGGTGTAAAAATTCCTTTATTATTTCCCCAACTTTGAGTTGGTGCTTCAGGTATATATCCATATTCACTCATAATTACACCACCTTATACATTGTGAAAGTTCCACTTGCTATGTTTCCACTCGGATAAAAGTAATTAACACCATTGGTAGCTTGTGCAACTGTCAAAACACCACCACCATTTCTACCCCTAAAATCTTGGTTATACATTACAGAGGCTTCTTCAAAAGTAGCATAACTATATTCACTTGAGTCGTTAAAATTAAAAAGATATTGAATACTGTTATGAGTCTCACTTGTTCCTGTTCCGTTTTCTATAAAATAGAAACAGTTTTGATTAGTTTGTGCTGAATCATTAAAAGTTGTATCTGCTCTTAATTCTTTCGCTGCCCTATCATAATTAGAGCTATTATCAGCAGAATCATCACTTGCTTTAGTAAATCTCATTCTAAGATAATCTCCATCAACAACTGGTTCCACATTATTTAAAGCAACCATATAAACATCATCAGTTGTAATTCCTAAAAGACTAACTGAACTAACTGCACTTGTTACTGTATTTGTTGCTACTTGTACTAATCCCATTAGCTATCAACTCTCAATCCATAAGTTCTTACTAAAATATTGTCAAAACTTCCACTATTAGGAAAAAATTGCATACCTGTTATGCTTGATGTATTTTTTAAAACACCAATTATTTTATTAGCCATAGCACCAAAACTTGTTATATAATTTGTTCCATTACTTGCAAGAACAAAAGTATAAGATGAACTTGAATATGGATTAAATACCCACATATTAAAACTTCCCTGACTTGCTGTTTCATTACTTGAATACCACATATAAGGTAATGAAGTTTGATTAGTTGCCTTTAGTTCCCCAAAAGATGAATAAGTTTTCATTTCTAAATTTGCATAATCATAATTACTCGCACTAATAACACTTCCACTTGAATTTATAAATCTAAGTTCTGAATAATCTTTTATAGTTATATCTGAATTATTTATTGTTATTTGGTAAATATCAAAATCAGAACTAAATACATCTGTTACTGATACACTTGCAACAGAACTAGCAGTAGTTTCATTAATTAATCTTAGGTTACTCATATCTGTTTTACTCCATAAAGTTTAAATACAATCCCATCATCTAAAGTACCACTTGCACCATCTGGAATAATAGATAGAGCATTTATTGTTTCAGAAACCGTATAAACACTACCTCCAAACCATTGAAATAAACTTGCTGATGAATTTAAAGAAACTGCCATACCAGTAGAAAAACTATATTTAGCTGAATTGTTTAAATTATATAAATATACATAGCCATTACCTTTTTCATTTGCATTAGTTCCTGTATTAACAATAAATTCCATTTGGTTATCTGATGTACTTTTATATTCATTAGCACCACCATCTCCTGCTATTGCTTGATATGCAGTTTGATAGTTTGAACTTTCATAAGAACTTCCACTATCATTTGATAATCTTATTCCAATTCTTCCATCATCAGTTGATGTAGAAGTATTTGTTGCAGTTAAATAATGAACATCATATTTACCACCTTTTAAATTTGTGAAATTGACTGCACTAGGTGTACTGCTTGTAGTTTGTTCAGCAATAAGTTCCATTGAGCCACCCCAATTACCATCTTTGGTTAAAGCAGTAATATCATTTGGTGTATATAAACCAATATTCTGTTTTACATTATTTGGTTGTGTACCTATATAGGACATTAATTACCCCTTTAGGTTTGTTTCAAATAACTAAGATTAAAGTCAACACTAGATGAAGCACTTGCAAGTCCTTGCAAAGTGTCAGCTGTTTCAAGTACAAACTTAGTGTCTATTGTGATCGTAGTTCCAAAAGGTAAGCTGACATCATTTAAGATCTTTCTTAAAGAGCCACCAGACTTTGTGATACTAAGATCAACAGTAACATCTGCACTAGATCCACTTATATTGGATAAAGATAATCCAATAACTGTTTCAGTTGTGCTTGAAGCTACTGCATCAAGAATTGCTGTACTACCTGTTCCAAGAACTCCTTGAACTGAGTGAAGCGTATCCGCCATAATTTTCTCCTATATCTTTCTTAACTTAAAGCGATCACAAGACCGAGACTTACTCCTGCTGAAGCAATCTGGCTTGGATGCACCTTATAAACTGTTCCATCAGTGACATCTTCTAAGATCAGAAGATCATTAGCTGTGTCCACTGTGATTGATGATCCATCGGCTAAGTTTGATGGATCTAATACTAAACTCACTGCTCCACTGGTTGCTCCACCAGAGAGACCAGAGTTTGAAGCTGTATTAACTGCGGTTATATCTCCAAGAGATACTATGTCACTGATCAGAGCTTTTTTAGTGCTGTCGTCAGTAACATCATGCAAAACTATATAATCAGATGATGACGCAGTAACTACTGCTAGATTATTTGCATCAACTAACAGAGTACTTGTGAAAGCTCCAGATGAAGCTGTTGATCCACCAGTTAGTCCAGAATTGGATGCTGTTGTGATCGTGACAGCTGTGATGTCTGCACCGCCCAATAGTAATGTCCATGCTGAAGAGTCAGCATCCCATCTATAATATAATTCTGTATCTTGTGCAAAAGCGATCTGTCCATCCACTGCGGATGAAATGCCAGATGTTATTGCTGAAAGGTTAGCAAAAGAATAAACTGCTGAGTTAACAAGTTCTTGAAAAACTGTTGCATCAACTAGATCACCAGTTGCCCAATCTCCTTTATATGCCATTATTTTCTCCTAATTTATTACCAAGCTAAGTTGGTATCTTCATTTAATCTTGATGATCCAAGAACCCAAGCACCAGACTCAGCTCCAGCAGATGTTCTGATCTGCCATTGCCAAGATCCATTTCTAGCATCAACTGAATGGTTTATCTGATCTATATGAACACCAAACTCCATAATCGTTGAGACTGTTGTCGGTACTTTGATCGTGATCTTGTCACCTAATTCTCTATTTAAAACTTGAGCCCATAGATCAGTATCTGATAAAGGATTTACTACTAATCCCTCTATTCTCGGACTTGTATTTGAAAACTGTGCTAATCGTTGCTTTGCGATCGCAAGAGTATTTGCATCTGAAACATTTAGCGTATCCGTTAAAGAATCTTCTCTTGCACCATAAAGGGAGATCGAGTCAGTATCAGATACTCCTTGAGTTGTACCACCAGCTCTTTTCACATTTATAATATTCAAGATCTTTGAGTCATCTTGAGTTGTGATCACATCAGAAAAGGGGAGTTCTCCAGATCCATTTCCAAATGTAGCTTGTGATGAATATTGAGAAGTCCTTTTATAGTTTCGATCTCTAAAGACTGCATATCCATTAGCACCCATATAAAACTGTCCTTGCTCTGCTTCTTCAACTTCTTTAAAAGCAGATAGGACATTATCTGTCTGTTCTTGACCAGCTTTGACTTGGAGATCTCCAGTAGAGATAGTTCTCTCTGAACTATTCCATCCGAAAGCATCTAAGATCCTTGTTACTCTTGCAGATGACAATTCTTGAACATCTACATAAGCCAGTCTTGTTGTTTCACCTAAGTTAGATCTAGAAGCATCTCCTAGAGCCCATCCTCTTGATCCCAGTGTATTTTGGTTGAATATCTTAAAAGCATCAACACATTTGATCCTCACTGAAGAGTCAACACCTTGTCCGCCAAATGATTCTGGATAAGCTTGTATAAATCCTCTATAAAGCGAATAAGTACTTGATGAGTGAGTTGCTCTGATCCTTACCTGTCTAAAGGGAGTGATCTTAGTTTTGTTAGTAGTCGAATTCCAATATGGTGAACTGGAATTCAAAGGATTAAAGCGATCATCTAAATTATCAAGTGTGACTGATGCAGTCCCTGTTTGATAATCAGCTAGATCGTGCTGTCTTCCTCTATTTGTATTAAACCCTCTGACATAAGCTGACACATCTGTCCAAGATTGACTTGAATCAAACGGATCAGAATCAAATGCGATCTCAACTGTTAGAGTGACATCTGAATTGAACGCTACGCTCATATCAGTATCTTCTTGCCTTGTTTTTGCAATCTGATCATGGCATCTTGAGTAACTGACTCAAATCTTTCACCATCAATGTTTAATGTTGTATAAATCTTCACTGGTTGAAGATCACCTTTTCCAGAGCCACCACCAGCACCAGTTCCAGCGTTTGAATCTCCACCTGTTTCAGAATCTGCAAAAGTTGGGGGCGGAATAACATCTGGATTTCCACCGCCAGAAGAATCTGGAGCAGTAAATGAATCAGCAGTTAAACCAGATAAAGCAAAAGCTTCTTTAATTTCGCTTAATTTCTTTCCAGTGATCTCAGATATTCTTTCAAGTGTCTTTATAAAAGTATCACCCTCAAAAGATCCAAAAGCATCTTTCAGTGATTTCATTGCAAGAGCTTCTTCTAAGATCGACTCAGCTGAGACTTTAGTTGCTTCAGCTAGATCCTTTTTAGCTTGGATCTGATCCTCACGAGCTTTCTTCTGATCCTCAATAGCTTTAGCAAGATCCTCTTCAGCTCTTTCAACATCCCTCAATTTATCGTGATAGATGTCTGAAACTTCTGTTGATTGAGAGATCGCTTCCGCTAATTCTCTCTTAGCAAGTATAAGTTCAAGCTCTTTCTCTCTAGATCCATCTTGTGCTTCTTCTAATTCAACAAGAGCTTCTCTTAGTTTTATGATCTGGAGTTCTTCCTCTTCAGATACATGAGTTCCGATCTTTTGAGATCTTGTTGCCATGTCTTGAGCTTTAGCAAGATTTATTTGAGCTTGAGCAACAGCAATGTTTGATTCTTCAAGTTCACCAGTTGCTTCGTTTAATCTTTCTTCTTCAGCTTTTCCTCTTTCTTGAATTCGAGTTAAAGACTTAATTGAACTTAAAGCTTTCTTAATTGATCCAGTGTATTTATCAAATTCGACTGCACTTAATTTAGTCTCGACTTGTTCATCCTCTAAAGCATCAACACTTTCTTCAACTACATCTGTGAAATCCTCTTGAGCTGGTATTACTTTTCCAGAAATAATATCTTCCATCAATGCAAAAGAAGTAGTCATGTTCTTAGCTTGTTCTTCTTGCTTCTTTTGTTCATCATTAGAATCTCTGATCCCATTGGCGTAGTCATTAAGCTTGTCTAATAAGCCATCAGTTTCATCACCAAGAAATCCAAATACTTTTCCTAAGATCTCTGAGTTCTTTATAAAATCTATAAATCTGCCGATCAGATCAGCAACGATCACTCCTATATCTTTGAAAGCTTGAAATCCTTTTTTTAAATTCTCCATGATCTCAGCTCCGAATTGCTCATGAAATTCTTTGATCTTAGCGATCAGATCTTTAAAAGCTTCTACCATTCTTGGCAAAACTCTTTCTGCCATATCTGAAATCACTGGGAGAGCTTCATTAACAATAGGCATCAAAGCTCCACCCATTGCGGTTGCTGTTTCCCTTAATTCAGCTTTTAATCTTCTCTGCGTGTTAGCAAAACCATCAGAGGTATTGTCTAAGTCACCAAGAGCATCCTTTGATCTTTCTTGAATAATATTTAAAGTCGCATGGGCTCGATCTAAAGCAGTCAGCTCTCCAACAGCTGACTTATTAGTCATAGTCAAAGCTTTCTGATCTAACTCAACTTGATTAATAACAATACCAAGTTGTTTTAATCCCTCACGCTCCCCAGTTAAAGATTTAGTTATTCTGTTTAAAACATCTGATGGATCTATATTCCTTAATGATCCAATGTCTCCAGAAAGAACTGCGATCTGTTCAGCGAATTCGGAAGATGCTTCAGCTGAAGCTCCCATTCCGTTTACTACGCCACCAGTGAATGCTAAGAGTTCTTGCAACTCTGCATTGGTGAATCCAGCTTTCTTACTGAATCCCTCAACGAACTGATTTAGATCATCAGTTGCTTCTTTAAATGTTACTGAGAATGCGTTTGCTGATTCTTCTGCGTCAGATCCTAATTCGACCATCTTCGCACTAGCAACTCCTAGAGCTCCTGCCATTGCTCCACCCATAAGCCCAACAGTCTTTAATCCTCTGCCTAAAGTGTTAAGACCTTTCTGTGCTACATTTCCAGAGCTTCCTAATCTTTGAAATTGTCGTACTGCTCTTTTCTGTCCAGCTTCTAGCTGATCAGTATTTAAAGCAATATCTACTTGGATCTGTGAGTTTCCTCTTCTAGCCATTCCTATTCCTTATATATTCTGCGAGTTGATCTAGATATTCATTGATCTCTCCAATAGAGAGTCTTTCTAGTTCCCAAGCTTGTATTCCGTAGAAGTGACTCAATGCTGGAATGTGTTTCCTATATTGAGCCCTTAAGCTTTTGGGGGCGGATCATCCAACTCATTTGCTGTTGTGATCGAGTCAATGTTGAGACCACCTAAGATCTCTTCATATTTAATATTCTTGTCTTCTCTTTTTGCAAAGATAAAGACGATCGATGCAAGTGCTTCAAAGTCCATCATTGATGTCTGAGCGATTGCATCCATAGAGTTGAGACCAGTTATCTTCTTGATCTCTCTCCATTCAATTCCAGTTATGTCTGCATAATCAAGGAGATATTGTTTTTCTCCTATGACAATCACTGGAAGATTATCTTGTTTTTCTTCTGCCATTTACTGTCCTCACGATTTTCCCATAAACTTTCTGCTTGATCCTTTTGATCCAGCTTTGCCATACAGTTGCATGACGAGTTTATTTAGTCTTTTAACATAGTCTTTTTGCATCTCTGGAAGTTCTTCTCGAACTTTAGGCATGATAAAATAACCATCCTTGTTCTTTGTTTTCCAGAGTGTTCTTGATTTGTTTATTGCTCGAGAGAGGATATTTCCATAAGGATTGTATCCACCGAACTCAACTAATCTTGTGTATTGTTGTTTCGATCTATAACCAACTCGAAACGATGCTCCCATCTTCGTCTTAGTTGCCCTAACAGATGAAGCTAATGCTCCAGTCTTTTTTGGCAATTTTCCTTTGACTCCTTGAGCAACATCAGTTGCGAATCGATAATTAAATTGTTTATATATTTTAACTGCGTCAGATCCCAGCAATTCGATCAATCTGATCTGATTGCCAATGTCAACTCCAGATACTTCGATCTTTGTGTCAAAACCTTTGATCTGACGCTTTAAGCTTCTCTTAGAAGCCATTAGTTATTAAATACTTCCTCTAGTGACTGCACCTGTGACGATAAGACTAAAGCTAAAAGCTACCTTATCTCCAACAGCTGAGTCGACTGTGTAGTTTGTTACTAATGCGTTTCCTGTGTATTTCGGTGCTGAACCAGTGTTATCTGGACGATAATCAAAAGCTACAACAGATCCATCAAATAGACCTGCCATTACTCCATCGCCAGTTGCATCCCAACTTCCAGATCCAGAAATTGTTAGTCCCTCTATTCCAGCTAAATAGTTAGCATTGCCACTACTTCCGAAGTTAGTTACTTCGAGAGTGTTGACATCTCTAGAGAGAGATAGTGAATCTGTGTATGCTGATATGTCTGTTCCATCTACTGAGAAATACGAGTTCTTTCCAGATTTGAAAGCCATTTTATTCTTCTCCTAAATTAATCGATTACTTCATGTTATGGGAATAACTAACTCCGAATGTCGCTGTTCCACTTGTTTTTGTGATGACTAATCGAACATATCGATTAACAGTGTTAGTGGTGGATATTCGTTGAGATGTTTTCCCAGTTACTGCTGTGAAGCTAAAGCCAGACACATCTGCGAAAGATGTATTGTCTGTTGAACTTTGGATCTTCACGGCATAATTGCTTGAACTAACAGCTGTGACATGAATGTGAGCTTGACCGCCTAATGTCGATGCTACTCCCATATCTACGCCAGTTGTGTTAGCTGTTGCACTTGTAGAGGTTAAAGCATAAATGCTTTTTCCACTTCCAAAATTGTCACCATTGAATGAAGCTGATACACCTACTGGATCAGCAACACTTGAATCAATCGTGTAGTTTTGAATCTTTGAATTTAATAATAAAACTTTGTTTCCAGCTGTATCTCCACCCTCATAAATTGAAAGGGGAGTATTAGATGTTGATCCAATAACATTAGCGAACTCTTCATCCACTGCGTCAGTTGATCCGTCCCAGAATCCGCCAAGATTGACTGTTGCTGTCTCTATACCAGAAATATAGGTTGCATCGTCCGATCCGAATGTTGTTGTTTCACTTGCATTCTGTTCTCTACTGAAACTAAAGCTGTTGAAATAGGTTGTTAGATCAAAAGCTCCAAAGAGCACTTTTGAATCTTTACCGCTAATGAAAGCCATTTTATTCCTCTTCTTCTAGTTTTTTTGGTGAGTCTGGTGATACTAGATCCTGCAATACCATCCATCTTGGGACTGATATTCCTTTGATCTCATCTCCAGCTTTGAAATCTTGATCTTTTATATTTAGATCAACATTTGCAAAATATTGTATATTTTTTTTATTTGCCATTTAATTTTTACTCCGATAAGGTTGCTTGAGCGTCTATGTCTATTTCAATAGAACATATTCGTCCATCGTCTGATACTCCGTTTTCAACTTGCATGTTTGATACATTTGCCACGATCACAGTCCCATTGATCGTAGAGTCATCAGCAAGTTGATCTATAATTTCATTAGCTAGTGCTAGTGCTCGTGTTTCTGTGGTAGAAGCTACTGAGTCACCAGCTCCAGCTCTTAATACATAAATGAAGATCTTTAGATCTAGATCCTCTTCATAAACTGTTCCGAATGCTTCAAAATCTATTGAGCTTGAAGCATCTCCAAAGAAGATCATCTCTTTCTTTGGTGCTTGATCCATTGGGGGATATTTGAAGATAGATATTCCACTTAACGCACCTCTTGAATCTAATTGTGTTTTAAATGCGTTCCTAACTGCGACAACTTGAGAATTAATCGCCATTAGATACCAAAAACCTTTTCAGAGTTTTCTTCGATCCATTGATTAACTTCTGGAATTCTAGTTGGATTTTTAAATCCACCGCCTTGAGTTACCAATGATATATTTCCTAATTCGTCATTAAAGCTTGTTGCACGATCTGGAATGTTTGTTGAGATCAATCGATCTAATAAGAGTTTTAATCCTACACGATCAACACCATTTCTAAGATAATCCCATCCGTGTTCATATTCGATCACAACTGGCATTGGATAATCGCTTGATGCTACTGGGAACACTGAATCTGTTCTATATATAAAACCAGCATTGTTATCGATCTCAAAGTTTGATGTCGCTATTGTTTCATCTTTTACTTTGACTGAAATTAATTTAGTAACATGAAAGTTTGGAAGTGAGATCGTATGATCTTTCTCTCCAGCAACTTTTACTTGATTATATTTTGGACTCCAAGATACTCCAGTCCATTGCTCAAGTAGATCTGTGATCCTTGCTCTATCTCTAAAAATATCTTCATCTGGATAATCAGTTGCAGAACTAAGTTGTTCTATATCAAAAGCTCTAGCTTGAGCTTCTGTGAAGATAGGGAAGCCAAGTACTTCATGACTTGTCCTTGCTTTCTGTACAACAGTTTCCCAAGTGCCAGTCCAAACTGCATACAACTTTTTCACATCAGTTGTGTTAGCAATACCTATGTCATAGTGATAAACACCAGTTGAGTCTGTTGATGCTGATTGGTCATCAATTACTGTTGTTCCAGCTTCGTCAACAACTGTGACATTTACTCCAGCTCCTGCATTTGTCAGAGTTCCATTGACATAGACTCCAACAGCAATAGTGCCGAGAGAATCTTTATAGACATGCTCTGATCCATCTTTTATCTCATATCCGATCATATTATTCTTCTAGATCCTTTTTTCTTTTTTTTATTTTTGCCGTAGCCAATACCTTTAGGCATTAAGACTTTTCTTTACCAGCTTTAGCTGATGCTTTACTCTTCGGCTTAGGTGCAGACTTAACAGCTTCCGCCCATCCTTTTTCAATAAGATCGACTGCATTGTTTTTATCTGTGTCCCAGATCTCATCCTTTTGAGGAATTGGTTCTGAGTTATATAAACCGCTCATTGCTATAAGCATTTTAATTTTCATTATTGTCTCCTATATTGTCTCACTAGGATCTTCAACTCGTTTGTTTTATTTGTGAATAAAAGGGCAGAGTGAATAGTTAAAGATCCTAGTCAGACCTCTGTTGCCAGAGTTCCGACTGAATTGGTTGAAGACTAAGCTTGAACCATTCTTTTTACTGCATTTGTGTCCATTAAATCTCCATCTGCTCGATAGATAAATCTAAAAGTCACTAAATCATTTGCGAATGCATAGTCAACAGATCTATCAACTTGTATTCCAGTTACTTCTCTGATGAAGTATTTGCTCATGTCACCAAAAGCCACTGTCTTTTTCGCAGTTGCGATAGTTTCAATGTTTGGATCTGTGAATACTGGTTTTCCAAGAAGAATGTCTGGAAGTCCTAATGCAACGGATGGTTGCCAAAGATAGTTGTTATTACTATCTTTTAGCTTCCTTATATAGTCAACTGTTGCATCATTCATGATCCAACTAGCGTTAATTCTATAAGGAGCAGTCACTGAATGAAATAATGAAATTAATTCATCAACTGTGATTGCTGTTGCTCCAGCAGTAGTTTTACCAGTTGAACATGCGTTCATCAAACCATTAGGTTTGCTTGAGCCGTTTCCAACTGCGAAGTCTACTCCTGCACCTCTTCCGAGAGCACTTCCAGAAGTGTCTGCTAAATAGCTTTCAATGTCTACACCATTATCAGCAAGAAGTTCACTTGAAACTTGAGTCAAGTACGCATACTTGAAAGCTCCGAGAGTAACTGATGCAGTAGTCGGTTCGGATTCACCGATCGCTCCTGCTTCGGCAACCAGAGCCCCTACAGAGTTAGCGGTTACTTGAGGGAATTTCATATCCTCTCCAGCACCAGTTCCAATTACTGTAGCGAGTTGTCTCATGATTGCTTGTTCATCAATCTTTGCGATAATTTGGTCATAGAATCCTTGAGGGACGATTCCGCCATCGGATCCGACAGACATATCTCTTTTTTCAAAGGAATGTGATCTGACTTCTCCTTGAGCCATTGATCTGATGATGTCAGAGTCAGCTGGTTCTCCAGCTTCTTCTTTTTCTTCGATCATTTGTGGTGCTTCAGAGGTTTCAAAAACAGCTCTATTTGATTCAGCTTTTTTATTAGCTTCCTCTAGAGTAACAAGATCTTTCATTCTAGAATCAATCTCATTGATTCTGTCATTCATAGTATCCCATTGCTTTTTCTCTTCAGCGTCAAGATTTCTTTCCTCGTTGATCTCACGATCATTAAGGTCTTTCATCTTTTCCCAAACGGAATTTCTTTCCTCATTAAGTTTTTCAACTAAGGAATTTGCCATTTGTTATCTCCTGTATCTGACAAGTGAATTTGGATCGACTTGTCGCTTTTTTTATTTTTAGTGAAACTGACTCATCATCGAGTTTCAAAAACTTATTCAGATTTCAATAAATCTAATTTTCTCTTTCGAGCTTCAGCATTAAAGATCTTTTCATCTTCTTCTTGAAGAACTTCTTTAAGGTTTCCATTCTCATGAGCGTCAATAAGATCTCTTAGATCTAATCCACTCAATTCAGATAGTCCTTTGAATGATCTTTCTGCTTCAACTGAAGAGTCTTGATATGCTGGGAATGGAGTTGGACTTATTTCATAAAGTCTTGTCTCTAATACTTCCCTCAGTACTGGTTGATCTTCATCATCTGGTACTGACCATCTTTCTTCTATAACATCAAAGCCGAAACTTGAGTTTGTGACATCACCTCTCTGGATCATCTTAAATGCTGATCTGTGATGAGTTATGTCAAGATCCAAATCAACTTCATAATGAAGTCCTTGTGAATCTTCGCTTAGTTTTAGTGTTCCAGCTCTCTTTGAACCAAGTACGAGATCTGTGGAATGATTGAACAGAGCTTTTATATCATCTCTAGATGTTTGAGTTCCTCTTTCTTGAAGTGTCTTAGTGAAAGCACCTCTCTTGATCTGCTCAACAAATCCACCACCAAGCACTTGTGAAGACTTGTCAAAGACAGAAGCATATCCGCTGATAACAGCTTTTGATCCCTCTAGGGCTCTTGCTTCAAAATCATTAACAATATATCTCACATCGTGAGTTGGTGTTGGTCTAACTTGTTTTGGTTCAGAACTGAATATTTTTTCGTCTATTTTTTCCAATGTTCTTTCTCCATGATCTAACTTGTCATTGTCCTCATTTTTTTCAATATTATTATTATTGATCTGCATATAATTTCCTTTTTTAGATCTATTTAGATCGTGTTCCGATCCGAAGAAGAATACACTATATATTGTATGTTCTTTCTTGGATCGTGATCTTAAATATATTTCTTATACAAGCGATCCGACCATGTTGAATGCTGATTGATCTGTCTAACTCTCTTTGGATCGAAGATATGTCTTGATTCCAAATTTGTTAGTTGAGTAGATTCATCAAAAGCATCTATTAATTCTTCAACTGTATAGATCTCTCTAAAATCTAAATGATCTTTAGTCGGCTTCCATTCTTTATTTTTGTTTAAAGCTTGAATACCAGTTGCATACGCATTTGGATAAACAACAATTTCAAACTCTATAAGACATCTATTTCTAAAAGGAGCTTTGGCATACAAACGAATCTTCTCGTTATGTCTGTCACATCTTTTATTAAATTTGATGTACTTGTTTAGATCTCCATTTTTTATAGATCGAGATCCTTTAACTTCAACAAACTTATTTTTTAAATAAGGTGCTCCGTCTTCTGTTTGTGTCCAGTAAGTAACAAAATAATCTGGATTAAAGAATTCATCATTCCACATAAATGAAACAATGTTAGGAACTGGATTATTAAATGGATCAGCTCCCATAACTTGATATGCACCAGAACACTCTTGAAAGTCTTCCCATGACCAGTTTTCTTTAACTCGTTTTATTCCATTAGATTCAAGATCAAATTCAAAGCATTCAGCTCCGAAATCTTTCATAGATGTATTTGTCTTAAATCTTTTAGACACTTTTCCAAAATCACCAAGCATAGATCTTGTTTGCTTTTCTGTGATCTTTTTGGGACTACGAAGTCCCCATCTTTCTACGACCATTAAGGTCTCCTATCCGATTTGTCTTTTTATTCGGATTGGTCAGAGTCTTGAACAGCTTCTTGATTTAGATTCTGGATATAAGTATCTCCAATATCTGCTTCAACTGGTGCGAGATCTTCTTTCGCTCTTATCTCATTAACGGATAAGAATCCAGCGTTGCGTCCAAGATTATAAGCTTGATACCTAGCTTGAATGTTTGCTCGAAGCAATCCAGAGACATCAATTCTTGCAAATTGATTTCTTGGAAGCATCATTGTCAGAGCAGATTCAATTCTGTTGATATAAGGAAGAAGAGTTAACTCATAGAAAACTCTGTTTTGTTCCTCAATGCTAGATCCTAGCTTTGTTGTCTGAGAGAGATCTCCGATCAGATAAGCTGGAACTCTAAAGAGTCCACAGATCTCTGATTTGCTGAACTGTCTGCTTTCTAAGAACTGCATCTGTTCGTGATTAAGAGCCATAGGCTTCCAAGTCGATCCCTCAGTGAGAACACCGATATTGTGTGCCTTTTTAGATCCCTTATGTTTTCTCTCAAAGCTTTGTTTAAAAATTCTTAATTGTTCTTCAGTTGGAGTTGAATCCATTTCAATAACTCCAGAGAGAACAGCTCCGTTGTTAAAGAATGTTCCTGCAAACTCTTCTTGAGCTAGAACATTTCCTATTGCTTCTGCTCCAGCTTCAATAGGAGAGAGACCAAAATCAGAACCTTGTTCAAAGTTCTTAATATGTACGATCTCACCAGCTGGATTCAATGAAGTGTATCTTGTATAATTCTTTTTTCCGTTGAAGATATAGATCTTCTTTCCATTCTTGCTTTCAATATCCATATCGTCTGGATGGATGTTATAAACTTCACTAGGAAAGCCATTTCTGTCTCTTGCTGTTATTAACCAGTAAGAGTTTCCATAAAGACAGAGTGAATTAATGGATCTATGTACAAAAGCGAATAGATCTGTATCTGGATTTGGCATTCCATCAATGGAGTTCAAATACATAGGTGGTATTGTTGATTCCCTAAAGTCTTGTGATTTTCTATATGTTTTGATCGGCATAGTTGCTATTGAGTCACTGATTAGTGAAACACAGCTATAAACTGCTGAACTTTGGATCGCACTTGATGGAGTTACTATTTGTCCAGAAGAAGTTTTCCCCTCATCTTGAAGTCCTAAGTTAAATAATGAAGCATCCCAATCACGCTTCTCTGGTTCTCTGTTGCTAAATAAGTCTAATATTCTCATAATCTCTCTAAGTCAAAAAGCAGTCCTATTGCAATCAATCCAGCACCAAAGACAAATAATCCCAAAGGAATATTGATCATAAATGCTGATGTGCAGATTGCGATATAACCACAGCTAAAAATAATTAAATTGTTTTTCATAATGATATAAATGCTGGAGCTTCTGGTTCTGGAGTGTCTTTTTCAAATCTTAGATCACTCCATCGATCATAAGCCATTATTCCAGCGATAGCTAAGTCGATCTTTTTCGCAGATGACTTATTGATCTTTGTTACTACTGTTCCTTGAGGAGTTTCCTTAGGTACGCAGTTGATCAAGTGTTGAAATAGGTTGAAATCACCATCATGAGTCATTCTCTGATCCATAACTCCAGTGAAAAACCTAGAACAAGCTTGTGCCATCTTTTTTCTATAATTTGCTTCAAAATAAAGGATCATTTCTTCTCCATATCTATCTTCAAGCTCTGAGAGTTCGTTGTGCCATCCCATTGGATCGACTACAAACTCAACAACTTCATATTGTTCGAATATACTTTCGATTCTTGCAAGAACCTCATCACGAGGAACTTTCCAAAGCTGATTTTCATTAACTGGTCTTTCCCAGTGTCCCATAACTTCAAAATGGGGGATCTCATCCATTGTTAACCCAACTAATGCAGTTGAGTCTCTTGAGTATGATCCATCAAACGCCAATATGATCTTAGATCCTTTAGAGATCGTCTGATCAGCTTCGCATTTCTCCCAAGTACCAGCTGGAAGCCATCTTTCAGATGTTGTTGTCCATTGATTTAGAAAATATCGTCTAAATTCATTTTCTGGAATCTGATGATAAGCTCTTTCAAGCTGTTCACCATCAACAAAATCATGAAGAGCTGGATTACTTTGCTCAATAGCTTCTTTTCTTTGATCATCATCTGTTATATCCAGTTCAGAATCAGCTTCATAAATCTTATAATAAAATCCATCATCCTCAATAGATCCCTCTTCTATTCCTTTGGCGTACTTCATCATCCTATAAGCGAGACTATTTTCAACTCCAGCTGTTGTGATGTTTATTCCAATAGTGTTTGTTCTTTTTCTTAAACCGTTCTGGATCACCAAATGAGCTTTTTCTTTTTTTCCAGTCATTTCGTGGATCTCATCAAATACTGCAAAAGGTGATGGTCTTAATCCGTCATTGACTCCAGCAACACAAGGAACTCTCATGATTAGAGCGTTTGGATTGTCTTTTAATACGATCTTTCGATCATAAGCATCTACAAAGTGCTTTAATTCACCATTCATGATCATTGCCTTAGCAGAGTTGAATACAAGATCCGCTTGATCATAACTTGAAGCAACAACTGGGATCAATGGAGCTGGATTATCAGTTCCCATTAAACCAAAAACAGCTAAAGCTCCAGCTAGTTCAGTTTTTCCATTTCCTTTTGGCAAAGATATATAAGCAGTGTGATGTTTAAAAGATCCATCTGGTCTTAACTCAAATAGCTCTCTTATGATCTCTTTTTGCCAATCCCTTAAAATAAAGGGATCTCCTAGATAGTCTCCAGAAGAGAAAACGCAGAACTTCTCAATAAAATTAATAACTCTGTTTCCTAGTGTTTTCATAGTTCATTACCCCAACTATCCCAACCTTTAGATTTCTCTCTTGCGAACAGTTCAATTCTTGGAAGATCTCCAATTAACTCGACAATTTTATCTCGAACAATGTCTGGTTTTTTTGAATGTTTTTCAATCTTTGACTCAATAACTGAATGCACTTTAGCACTTAATCTTTTTGGTTTCCCTTTAACAGCAATCAAGCAGACTTCTGCGTTGGATCGTGTCCATCTACCCATTCCCCAAAAGTTTGAATCAGCAATTTTATTCTTTTTAACCCATACGAATCCAAGTGTTTTATATTCAAAGCCCCAAGAGTCAATTACTTGTTTGGATTCAAATATTTTTGGAAATGTAGTCCACATAAACAAAATGCAATCATCATCTGATATTTCTGCAACTGGAAGATTAGCAATATCCTCTATGTCCATAGTTGGATAATGTCTTAATGCACCACCTCTATTTAAAGATTTATTATTGTAGCTCCACGCTGGATCGCAATATATAATCTTATATTTCTTATCTGGAAATTCCATTATTCTTCCTCTTCCACCCAAGAGATATGGACTCTCGATCCATCTTTTAGAATCACAAACTTCTCAGCTGGTTGATCCTCAAGATCTCTTTTTATATAACTCATTCTTCTTCGAGTTGTGCATTCAAATCAGCTAGAGATTTCTTAGCTTGAGTTAAACTTATTCCCAATGAGATCCTAGATTTAGGACTCATACCGATTCGATCTTCAATTTGTCTGATCTCAGCATCAATCTTTAATAAAGCTGAATAAAGTGGATTGATTACTACTTGACCTTGTGATCCAACAACTAAACGATCCTTTTTTGCTTGTTTATAGATCCTTTCACGCTCATCAATGAGTGTTGCAAGTCGATAAATAACCTGTCCATCCGATTTAATATCAACAGCTGATGCTAATTCACTGTTCCAGAAGTCTTCCCACCACAATTTCGTGATTTTTAGGTATCTTCCCTTTAATATCGGAATATCTCGCTTTTTATACGCAGACATATCGACCAACTTAGGTCGAATTCTGTGCTCTCTATGTTCAATTTTTTTTGCGTTAGTCATGACCTTAAATTTTAAGAACCTTAAAAAAAATACTTTTTTTTGAAAGTCTCCAGACTATACAAGTACAAAGAGAGG
>Ga0080013_1001410_pt1 | contig 32022 bp, 38 predicted proteins | sample ETNvirenome_6_85_FD_69236 | JGI IMG/M metagenome (GOLD analysis project Ga0080013, IMG submission 69236) | Marine viral communities from the Pacific Ocean - ETNP_6_85 (SPADES assembly) (version 2) | ecosystem: Environmental > Aquatic > Marine > Oceanic | place: Pacific Ocean | collected 2013-06-19 | reverse complement strand
ACGGTTCATCTTGAACGCAACACTATCGGCTTTATCCAAAACAAGTTTCTTTGGGTTGCCCCATATACCTGCCGTGGCGTACATCATCATGGTTTTGCCTGTGCCTGACTCGTTGTTTATGAATGCTACTGCACCGCAATTCTCATTCAAAAACTCCATCAGAGGGCTACCAAAACCCATACCGATTGCGAATTGTTGTAATAAAAACTTATCATCGTTCCATAGTTCCAAGTTTTCACGCCACGCTTCGTACGTACCCTTGGGTTCAAAGTGTGGAAAAAACCCTACCGTCTGATTAGCGGGGGGATTAAATTCTATGTAGTCAGGTTTAACTTTCTGGTTGCCTAGAATAAAGGTATCTAACTTATCGTTAACCCAACCAAACTGGACATGGGCTTCGTCTGCTGTACTGGTGGCTTGTAATTCATCCACCCAACTTAGTGTGTATGACATTAGTTCATCCATCTTTTTAATTGCAACGCCCTGAGACGAAAGTTTCTTTCGGAACTCTTCGCTTGACGTGACTGAACTCATCGGCAATGTAAATTCTTGCACCCCGTCTCGGGGAAGGTGTAGACGCATAACCAACGACTCGCCCAATTCGGGGTCCTTGATTCGTTTAATAACATATAAGTCGTTATGGTATATTCGCTTCTCGTCTATATCGCCGTCTTCGTTGGCGGTACGTATATAAACACCGCCGTTACTACCACGCACATACGGCGGTGGATACTTAGGTATAACGTAAGTAGGCGTGTCCTCTTCAAGGCTTTCCGCTACATAGTTTCCCTCGTCATCAGTCTCAGCCTCACGTAACTTCTTACCTAACACAATAGGAGACTTGATTACACCCCATTGGGGGCAATCTCTACAGATGTCGGGGTTGTATTCGTCAAAGCGTACGCATGTATAAGGCCCTTTTATTCGCTCCACCTTACGTTCCGTATCGTCTGGTGTGTAGTCAGGATGTCCTTTGGACATGAGGTGTATTGCTTTCTCCCCATCGGTGCAGAACTTAGCAATAGATAGCCCTGCCCTCCACAATGGTTCGCTCATAGTCTCTTGGTTTTGGACTATGTATTTAAGCTGTTCACATCCTTCACCCTTCTGGGTCTTAATAAGTATGTCTTTAAACTTGTTTTCCTGATTACCCATCAGGTTTTGCATGGTCGCGCTTAGTTCCCTTGGTATGCTTTTTGTAGGAACTAGGATTGGCTCAGACCCAAGCAACTCTGAAAACTTATCAAAGTCTACCGTCTCGAACTTGGCGGTAAGGCCAAAGAACCCTACGTCTGACGGGGGGTTGGTCTTGTAGTTATGTGTGTGAGGAACTCTCAACACACGTGCCGCATCTGAGGTTACTGCCGGATCAGCGTAAAAGTTTTGCTGTGCACATAACCTTTTAAGCCGCTCCGCTACAGGCAACCAATCATCTAAGCACACCGATTCTGATAAGAACCAGTAAGTATGGATGCCTCTCCCCGAATTGACCATCGTTGGTTTCGGTAGTTTGTTGCGCTTACAGAAATGTCTTAATGCCTGTATAGCCTGTTCTTGATTTAAAAATTCTTTGCTCGGACCACAATCCAGATCGAGGAAGAAAGAGTTTAATCTCTTTACGTTATCGACTTTACGTGAACCTGCCTTATCAAACGTAGCCAGTCCATAATAAGCATCGTATCCTTCTTTATCATAATTGTGGGCGGCATCGACAACGGCATCTATCGTGTCATAGAACTTCTGTGCTTTACGTTCGTCACTTGATCGTGCCGCAAACACACAGTAATAGCCACCACTACTTAGTGACTTCGATAAAAATGTTTTTGTCTCCATTGGTCCACCCATTGCCTAAACCGTCGCGATGAGGGCATTTTCCCTCACCGCGACGTAGTTCGATTACTTTGATTACATGTTTAGTCCTCGTCATCCCAGTCATCAATAATCGAACTTAAATCACTGTCATCCGTAGGCGGTGCAGATGCAGTCTTCTTTACAACTGTAGGTTCCTCAACAACTTCTTCTACAACTTCTTCTTCAACCCCTGCTGTAAACGGGTTATCCTTCTTAGAGTTGTACCCGTCTTCGGTACTAAATGGGTTTAATTGCTTACGCTCTGCAAGTTTTAGAACCTGCACTGCTTGCAGTCTTAGGGAACAACCGTCACCCATTGAACCGCTGTAAGGAATACCCTTGACTGCTATGTTCATGATACTACCGCTTGTCAATTGAAAATCATCAGGTAGTTCATTATTCTTTGCATCAAACTGCGAGGGCTTCGTAGTCTTAGTGTTATTGTATGCGCCCTTCAAGTTAGCCTTATGAGACCACATCCCATTATCTGTTTTCTTAAATGGGTTTTTAATCTTAGGCCAATTCTTTTTCTTTCCCTTGGCATAAGTTGTTTCCATGTATGTCCACAACGCCTTGGCTGTTGCATCGTCCATGGCGAAATTTACTGAATACTCAGCACCATCATCTGTTGGTCCACACGGTACGGAGCGTTGTTCCGTAGTATCGTATCTGTATGTCTTATCCAGTTTAGGGTACATGGCGGTTATTTTTTTAACTATGTATTGCTCAGACATAAAAGTCTCCTTAATTTGCATTTGCGTCATAGACAAACCCGTCTACTTCCGCAAAGATTGACCCCTTTGGGGGCGTTGAAATTGACATTGTTATGGCCTCTTTAGCTTCTTGGCTATCAGCCATTGAAGCCGCAAGACCTACTTCTTCTTCCCTAAGAGGGCGTACTGACTTGAAAAATAGCTTGGGTACCATACTCCCCCGATCAAATGCACATTCGGTAATCACGGATAAAGCAGGTGTGTTATGAGAACTTAGGTACTGCGCATAGGCTTGCATAGGCATCTTACCTTCCTTCGCTTTACCGAACAACGATGTTGCAGGTAGTTGCAGTTGATACACTTTTGTAAAGTCGTTCTCCATTACCACGGCTATCCGCTGTGCAAAACGACACGCACGTGACATACCTGACCCTGACCCCTTAATATTTTGAGGACAGTCCATACAACGGTAGGCTTGGCGATCTTCTTGCTTTACCTCTGGTGCAGGTGCACTAGTATCTGCTGACCAACACTTAGGACTTGTAGGGTTACTCGCATCATAGTTACCTGCGTAGTAAGACCTAGAAATCTTAGCGGCGTTCAAGATGACCACATTAAGAGTGTCATCATACATGGTACCTTGTTCACCGTTAACATATTCACGGAACTTACTACCGCTAATGCTAATACGACGGCGTTCACCTACGTTTTGCATCTGCTTCTCCTCACAAGTCCTCGTCAATGTCGATTGCTGCCGTGGTAGCCACTGCAGGTAATTCACCAACTTGCGTATCTACATATGTAGACGTAGTGTCAGTAGATTTGGCGTTATCTTTCTTGGTTAGAGCGACAGACACATCAGTAACAGAGAAACGGTATGTGTTTCCTACTTTAATGTATGTGTCTTTAGGTATGTGTCCTTGGCGAACCCATGCGCGTATGGTCGAAACCGATACGGAAAAGTGCTTAGCCAAATCTTCTATTGGTACAAAAGGGCCATTCATCATTTTTTCCTCACAGAAATTATATATTCAGAGTCTACGTTAAGTCCTTTAGGGACAGTCTCAGGGTTTTCTTCAAGGAAAGTTCTTACGTTGGTTTGATTCAACCGCTTTTCCAGAAACTCAGGTACGTCATGCTCCATAACAAATTTGTGCATGGCTTCCCAATCACTGGTCCAGTAGCGAGTCTTCACCGAACGGTAAAAAAGTCCCTCTGAAGTCTTTACGCTCTCAAGCCCCTGCTCTTTGCAGTAGTCGAGTAGCGCGGCTTTGACCTTATCCAGTTTCTGGTTAAGATCTTCTTCTTGTCTCTTAAAGTCCGATGAAAGCTGTGCTTTCTTGTCTCGGATTTTTAAATAAACACGCGTTAGCTTTTCAGCTAACTTCTTGTCCTCACCCATTTTTAGTTCTCCTAATCGCACGACAAAATGTGTCGGGAGATTCACTCTACTATCATATAATGCCCTAGTCAAGTAATTCTTTGTAAAGATCAACCATTTTTGTGTGTACGTCTATTCTGTTATCTAGTAGTGTGTAAACACGTTTCTCTACGGCTGAACCTTGGAGCTGTACGACGGTACACTTATGATCTTGTCCTGACCTGTGAACACGTGCGTTAGCTTGGGCATAAATTTCTAACGAACTGGTAGGACTCCACCATACAACTGTGTTAGCGGCGGTTAATGTGACACCGTGCGCGGCGGCTTGTGGTTGTATCACCAGTACGCGTGGGTTGGGGGTAGTTTGGAATTGATGAAATATATCAGTACGTTTCGGTGCAGATACGTCACCGCGAATGATCTCAGTGGTTATACCATCTTTGAGTAATTTATCCGTAAGTATGTCGATGGTGTGCTTGAACAGCACAAAGACTAGAACTTTCTTACTACTTTCGTCTATTGCTTCACGCAGAACCTTGTATCGGTTCTTGATGTCAAACTCCAATGCTTCTCCATTGTCGGTGTATACCGCACCAGAAGATATTTGCAGGAGTTTATTCATGATGGTGGCTGCGTTAGTCCCTGTGATCTCTTCCCCTGCGGCCTGTAGTATCATCTTATTCTTTAGTTCCTTGTAATACTTTTTCTGCTGACGCGTGAGTTCAACCTCTCGTTTGACATACACCATGTCGGGTAGGTCAAGGCACTCTTCTTTTGTGAACCGGATCGCAGGTTGCAGTGCATTGTAGACTGACTCGGTAGCTGTCTCTTTCGGCTCCCATTTGAAGTTGGTAACTTTGTACATCACCATGTCTCGGAACGAACCAAAGAATCTAGGTACAGCGGCAGGGTTAACTAGTTTAGCAATGCCATAAGCGTCAAGAGGTGATTGAGCGGCAGGGGTACCTGTCATCATCCACAACCAAGTCTGATCGGTTAACAGTTTATTCAGTGTCTTCCATCGTTTGGTCTGTGCGTTCTTATAATGAGTGGCTTCATCTACTATGATGCAATCAAACCCACCTTCTTTGGCTATGGTATCAGCTACAATCTCTACCCCATCATAGTTAATGATGACGTAATCAGAACCTTGATTGATGATTTTTTTGCGCTTCTCTTTAGTACCGTAGGCCACATCCACCGTACGGTGCATGGCAAAATTAAACAAGTCACTGCGCCATGCGCTATCCATGATCGAGAGCGGGCAGATAACTAATACACGCCGTATCTTACCTTGTGTCATTAGAAAATCAGATGCCCAAATAGCAGACGCAGTTTTGCCAGTGCCTTGCTCGTTAAAGCAAAAAGCCCTTCGGTTCATCGTAAGGAATGCGGCTGTGGTCTTTTGATGCTCGTACGGTGTGTACTGACCAGACCATTGATACTGACCTTCAATAGGTGAGGGTACGTTTATGTTTAGCATCTTTAGGGTATGCGCTTCGTCTACACCCCAGTTAACTACTACTTGATTGTTTGATAGTTCTCGGCTTTTCTCGACAACTTTAGTAACTTTGTTCGGGTTTTTCAGACGCAATAATAGCGTTTTATTCTTTAATATTTGCATATCATTCTCCATCGCAACGCCATACGGCGTGATGTTAGTGTGACACTAACTATTTTTTCTTAGGGCCTTTGCTCAACGCTCCACCTGCTGTACGATTTTTCTTTCGGCTTTGCACTGTAACACCATCTTTGTTGGAACCCCCTCGTGCCAACGGTTTCTTATGTGCTACGTCCTTGCCTTCTCTCTTGTCAGCTTTACCATTCTTGTTAGCGTCTTTACCTGTCTTATCCATCTTTCTTCGGGCACGCTGTCTCTCCATACGTGCCTTAAACTCTTTACTACCGACAGGTTTGTTCTTTTGTTTTTTACGGTCTTTTTTATTCTTGTATGGCATTAGTTACTCCCATTGTGAGCGCACACAGTGACAGAGCAGTGCCTTTTGCACAACCCACTTGGGCGCGGATTCCAGACGTTTTTATCAGCGGCGACCTTCATGGCTTCATATTTGCGTAGCCATTTAGTCCATAAGGAATGGCTATCGTAGACAGTGTACTTCGCCTTGATAAGATCGTTACTAACAACAAACACTAAACCTGCTTTAATTTTATTTACTTCGGGATAGTGTATAAACACAGATAAAGCCATTAGTTCTAATTGCCCCTTATCTGCGTATCGTGCATTTTTACCAGTCTTGTAGTCGATAACCCATGCGATTTCGCCCAACGTGTCGATGATCAACAGGTCTGCGATACCTCGGAACCACACGTCTTTATCGTAAAAGCCACAAGGTTTAAGGTTCTCTGTGATACCCATCTTCTTTTCGCATAGCTTCACACCACGTTTGTCGTTGAGGGAATCAAGCATTGCTTGCGCGTAGTTAAACTTCTTAGGTAGAGGTGTACCATTACCGACGTAATCTTCTGCGGCTTTGTGGAATTCGTTACCGTATAAGATCGCATCGGTCTGGGCGAAAGGATACTCTTTAAGTATTTTCTCGTGGTAAAACTGTTTAGGACATTGTTCAAACGCTTTAATTTTGCTGAACGACCACGGGGCTATACTCATTCACAATCTCCGTAAGATTTTCCTAATCCGCTTTCACAATTGATTGGCAGACCTTCTGCCCAGTCAGGTGTCCAACGCATACACTTCTCGACGAATGCCTGTGACTCAGCCACATCTTTGTCCTTTACGCATACTACGATGGAGTCATGCACAGTTAGCACAACGCGACATCTCTTACTGATTTGTAACATTTGCTCACCAATAATGCAACGCGCTATCGCCTGACATACGTTCTCGGTCACTTTTCCACCGTATATTCTGGTGCGACCTCGCCGTGTCTTGTAGCTATACTCAACGCCACGCTCACCTTGCTCACCTGATAAGTCGTCATAACGTAACATCAAACCTGAAGGAAGCAAGATACCGCGTTCCGACCCCATGACTTTTAGCACACCTTCCTTACCTATCTGTATGGTATCGCCGTTGACCATATACCTGATCATGTCCTGACAACTGCGCCATAACTGGTTGATTTTCCAGTTAGCCTCACGGTAAATCATTATGACACGCCGTGCTTCGCCCAGTTCCATATCGAACCCAAAGCCTTTTAGCTGATCTTGAAACCTCACTGCACCCATGCCGTAACCTGCGCCAAGGATCGTAGTCTTACCTACAAACCGTTGGTCTTTAGTTACTTCATCTTCGGGAACACCATAGATACGAGAAGCCATGACCTTGTATACGTCTTTGTTATTAGCGAACGCTTGTGTGAGATCGTCTTGACCTGCAAGCCATGCGAGTACGCGTGCCTCAATCTGCGAACTATCACAGTCAATCAACGTGTAGCCCTCTGGTGTGAGGATACTACGCTTTAACTTCTTACCATTTGGCCCACGGCTAGGTAGGTTCTGCATGTTGATCTTGCCATCACCACCCCACCGTCCAGTGTGCGCGGCGTAGTATCTTACTGGGACCGGCAAAGTCCCACGTTTACTTATATCTATAAACCTCTGAGTACGTGTTTCCTCAAGGGTGCTCTTCGTGCCTAGACGTGCGGCAACTGCTGATTGCACTCGATCATCCTCATGATCAGCCAGTGCTTTAAACTCTTCATCGTTCTTAGCGAACGCGAATGTTTCTTTCCCTGTACGTAAACTTATTTTCATAGGCGGTTTAACGCCTAGCCCCTCAAGCACAGCGGCAAACTTAGGGTTGGACATCAAGTCCTCCTTAGATATACCTGCGTCCTCAAGCAACTGATCCTTACGTTCACGTGTATCTTCAAGGTGCTGTTCAAGTAACCCAATATCCAACTCAAGCATTGGTTCGATAAACATTCGCAACGTCAGATCAATCATCATCAGTTCTTGTTTAGGAAAGCCCTTCTTCAAAAATATGTTGAATAGTTTGTATGTTAACTCGACATCATTGATGCAGTAGTCACCGTACAACGATAAGTCCTGTTCAGAGAAATTGGCTCGACGTTTACCTAAAGCATTTAAGACTTCGGTTCCTTTAGTGCCAATCTGGTATCTCTCAGATAATGCCCTGAGACTACCGCCAACTTCCACCCCGTGTAAAGCACGGGCGATACACAAAGTATCGGTATACACGCGAGGATGAATATCAAACACCCAAGAGAGAATGGCACCATCAAACAAAGTGTTGTGAGCGAGAACCATGCTTTCTGCCCAGTTGAAGGTGTGTAAGTATTGTTTAAGTTGTTCACGTGTTCCGCCTGCCCATTCAGTTCCTTCATTGTTCACCTTGATACCCACGCCAATCACCTCAAATTGGTGGTCGCGTATGTACTCCTCTATAGTTAACTTAGACAGGGAAAAATCCCTGTCGTAGTATGTTTCAAAATCTATTGTGATTAAGTCCATTAGAAGTCCCCCCCTGCTAACTCGCCACCACACGCCATATAACCTGCCCCGTCCACCCAGTTGTCTGGATGCTTCGGATTAGAATTAATACGTGCTACTTTTAGAAGTGTCATCATCACAGCAACATCGGTAGCTGATACAGGGTGGTCAAGATGCACCGCCCAGTAATCTGCTATCCTAGAAAAGTTATTTTCCATGCCACCATGATCAGCCGCACGATCCTTAGTTACGTACGACTTAGCGGTATCAAGAATTTGACCGCGAGAAAAACCCTCTGAGTTTACCCCAGAGGTTAGGGGCTTTTTTGCGGTGCTTTTCGCTTCCTCCTCTGCGATAAACACCTCTTTCGGTGTGCCGATCTTCTGCATTAACTTGTAAGCATACCCATACGATACGCCAGTAGCCTTTGCGACCTGTGCAGGTGTGGCTGTTTTATTATCAACTAAATACGCCCATACCTTGTCGGCCTTGGGGGATGCTTTACTAGTCATGGTGTCGTTCTCCTATTGCTCGTACGATATAACAAGTGACCACAAGACCCTCGTACGGTTAAGGCCCAGCGGTGTGGTTGGTTACTCAGGGGATTTGGCGGCTTGCTTCCGTGTGTACTTCTCGCCCCATGAAAATAATAAACGCATTGGCGAATACTTGGGTGCGACTATGTACGCCTCGACGCAATGATTTGCGATGGCGATCCACTCAGCTTTAGTGCGTTGCTTCGCCATGTGGCACCTCCCATAGAATGCACGCCTTACCCCATTGGGTTTTGCCGCGCTTTCCGCTATCCCTCACACGTCGATCATTAGATAATTCAGACAGGCGTGGTTGGACTGAAACATAAGGGCGCTCTAAATGTTGCGCGATTTCCTCAGTGCTCATTGGGGTGGGTGACTTGGTTAGTAGTGTGTAGACTTGTTCGCGTAAGGTAACTTTTTTACCTGTGCTATCTTCAGCGGCGGCGAGACTTGTATCTCTACGCTGATAACCGATACCTTCTTCAGTGTATCCCATAACAATCTCCAATTTGTGCAGTGTCTAAACAGGTGAGCCTTCAAAATCCAACTCAAGCTGTCGTGGGTCGCGGTTCTGACCGCCAACATAGATCAACACGTCATCTATATTGTCTTCGTTGATGACAAGACTTATGCCCCCGCTACTCTTTATATCAGATAGGTTCTTTTCTTGCAAGGGCGTTGGTTTGTTTTTACCTGCCTTACATTCTATACCAAAGAACTTACCCTCGTAGCATCCGATGATGTCTGGAACGCCACTTTTACCGTAACCCCCAGTAACTGGATAAAAGTAGTAGGCTCCTAACACCTTTAGGTGCGCCGTTACTTTCTTCTTAACTTTTGCTTCTGGTGTCATCGCCATCACCGCCGCAGCCGCTGCATTCTTCGTAGCGTTCGGTCACCCCTCCCTCCATACATTCTCGTTCTTTTTTCAATTTCCCCTCGGAACTGGTATCTCGGAACTGGTATCAAAATCAAAGTCGGGGGGTGGTTCGCCACCCCCCTTGTTAGTGTCACACTAACATTACACACGGAATATCCAATAAACATTATCGTCAATCCGTCTGCCTACTCCTTCGACCTCACTGGTTGGCTTGCCCAATGGTGTCATCATGAGTAGGGCAACCTTCTCTTGCATCCACAAAGGAAGGGCATCTACCGAATCGTACCCCCCATTGACCACGCTGTCAACTTCCATGCCAATACATGACACTTCGACAGCGTTGGTGTGTGGACTTACGTAGACGCGGTATACATTATCATCGTGTGGTAAGTCGTTATCGTATGACATAGAACATACCCTCGCCCGCAGAGAAACCAACATCATCAACGTAATCATTGGCTTGCAGGATATTGAGCACAGAAAGTTTCTGCATGATGTCCTCGGGTAACGTGTCTGTCGTGTACCGTTTCACGTCATTACTGATCTCTGCACTGTAGGGACTCTCAGCTTTGTCGATGGCGATAACATCAAACACTTGTTGCTCCCTGCGTTCATACACTCGGACAAACCACATAGGTATGGTGCGGTTACGTAACCTAACCAATTCTTCTTGCTTGGCAAAGAACGTAGCTAGGTTCTCTCCGAACATAGCATCTACGAACTCGTGGTTACTGTTCATCAGGTGACGTAACTCGTTGAGAAGAGAAGAACCCTCGTTGGTACGTGAGGTGTGCCTGCCCGACTCCACGTCGATCACCTTGTCGCGTATCTCCTTGTACTCGGTCTTTGCTACGTCAACCACACCATCCACTGCGTTCGATGCGTCTCGCATACGTGTGACTGCTAGCTCTCGCGGTGACATCATACGTATAAACGTCTTAGCATTGCGTAGTGCCGTATCCACATTCGTAGACATCTTCATATGGTATTGTGAACTGTACTCAGAATATTTACCGTTCACAATCGTACGCGATTGCACGATATACATGGGCGCGCCATTGCCTTCATAACGATAGTCACCGTATGCCACCCAACCCAACACGTAGGGGCAATCGTCTCGGTATAGCCAGTAGCTTTGGAAATCACGTAGGGTCATCTTCACACATAGCTCTTTACACACACGCTCTGCGAAGCGGGTGACGTCAGCGTTGGGTATACCGTTAGTGTTTTTGGTAACTGTACCGCCTACTGTTAGTGCCTCACTAACAAGTTTAGGTTCGTGCCTAGCCATTGTCGTTCTCCTTTAACTTAGCTATTTCTGATTTTGTTGAACGCATCATTAGTTGCGTTGATTTGTTTGAGCACAGTTTTACGTGCGCCGAATGATGTGAGAAGTTCGGCCTCACTCCGTAACTTCTCACAGTGCCTTGCAATGATAGCCTCGACTATCTCTAATGCTTCTTGGTAGTCCGTGTTACATCTCCCTTGATGTTATGTTTACGTGCTTACCTGTATCGGGCTTTGCACTTTTGTTATCTAAGATGCACCATAACACAGGGCAAGACCATTGACCCCATGATCCAGCAATGTACCCGTCGGTGAGAACAATTGCGGCTTGTGGCTTGACACCATGCTCGGTGAGGTAGTTGGTAACGCACTCAACATTAGTGCCACCACCACCCTTGGGCTTGGTAGTCTTCACGAGTTCGTCTAGCTGGTGCATGTCGTACTTCTCGTCCTGACACACACGTGTGTCCCAGTAGAGTAAGCGGATATGCTCAGGGTGCACCGTGTCGCAGATAACCTGTATCTCTGACATGAAAGCTGTAAGTTCTAACTGACCAATGGAACCTGACGTGTCAACGGCGATGACCAGTTCACCCACCTGCTCGCTGATACCGCTAGGCATGTAGTAACCTGATGACACGTAACGTCTGTTCGGTCGTTGCCATGTCGAGTAGTCACTACCTGCACACGTGGTCTGAATAAACTCACGTAATACCTCGCGCCAATCTATCTGCGGTGTAAGTAAATCCTCAAGATCACGATCACCACCTGACCCCAACTTACCCGCGATCAACGCTCCCTGACGTATCGCCTCGTCAACATCACGTGCTAACTCACGTTGCTCGTCTGGTGTAAGTTCGGCGGCACCATCCCAGTCATGGCTGTCGAAACCACGTGGCCCGTCACCTGACCCCTCGTCGCCATCTTGTGGTAAGCCGTCACCACCTGATCCATCACTGTCAGGCCCGGTGTCGCCACCACTATCTTGTGGTGAGCCGTTGTCACGTAGGTCATTGAATACTGCGGCGCTGTCCCAGTCACGGTACTTCACATCGAGACACCCACCGTGCGGCATGACTGCCCAACCATCTCTGTTGTCATCTGCAATCTTGATGTTGATCACATAGTCACACGCTTGGTTGGCAAGCTGGGCATCCATGTCGTACAGATGTCGCCACGTCGTGAGGTGTTTATACAGCTTGTGATATACCTCATGCAGTACAAGGAATCGTAGTTCTGCATCGTTGAGCGAGTCAACAAAGCCTCGCCCATACATCTCGTCACGTCCGTTGGTACATGCCGTTGGTATGTTGTCCTCCACCGAACGATCACCGATCATGAGGACACCTGCGAGGGCAACGTATTTGGGGTTGCCTATGATGTCAACGACAGCTTTGAACAGTCGTTGCTCTGGGGTGAGTTGTTTACCTATTGCTAACATAGTCTTCTCCTATTTCTTGTCGGCGGCGAACATGTAATTATTGTCCATTGCCCATTGAGTAAATTTTTTGTTGGTCATCACGACCTTGCGGTGCACGTACTTCTCAGCACTACAACCATTGGCGAACATGCCCTGTGCTTCCTTGTCGAGGCGCACCATGTAGTCCATCCATGAATCGATCCAGTCTCCTCCTATCGTGGACAATGTACGGTAAACAACCATACACACGGCGGCGGCACTGTCTGGTACCTTGGCTGTCTTGGGTTCGTCCTTGATAGATTGCAATGACGGTAGTTGGTCGGACAGTTTGACAAAGGCCATCAAGTCCATAGCGCCACGTTCACCGATAGTACCCATGAGTAAACCTGTTAACGTCTGATCATCGAAGTGCTCCCGTACCTTGAGCCAGTCGGACGCGGCCTCAAGTGAGCGCGGTGTAACAAACGCGGTGCGTTGTTGCTTGGGGTGGTAAATGTAGGGGTTGTCATCGGGGTCTTTGACATCCTCGAACCCATGAAACAAATGGGGGTTGTCCTTACACCAACCAAGTAGCGTGTGGTCAACACCGTTGTTGATACCGTACTCGATCCACTCCATGTTGTCAGGTTTACGTGCGGTGATCACCGTGATCCGGTTACGTGCGTGTGGTGGTAGTAAATCACCAACACCCTCGGCACCAAGGTTAGTCGTCGCAAACACCAAGCTGTCAGGGTGCAGTTCGTAGCCACCGATCTTGCGCTCCAACATGACACGTAACAGTGCGTTCTTCACCGCAGGGTTAGCCTTGCCATACTCATCAATCATGAGAACGATGGGGGTCTTGTGGTGTGCGCCCAGTTCCTCGTTGGTCGCGTACGAAACGTAATCGGTGTTATCGAGTCGGTTCATCTTGGGTATGGTGATGTCGCCCAAGTCCTTAGTAGTACAGTCGAAGTAGCACGAGTACGGTATGTGCTCGATGCCCAGCTTGCCAGCCAAGCGTGTGACTATTGTGCCAAGTAGTGATGACTTACCTGTACCCATGTGCCCTTGGACAAGGATGGTGCGCTTGTTACCACCGTTGAGTATTGCTGTTGCGATTTGGTCTAATCCAAGTGCGTACATTTGAGTTGCTGAGTTCATGATAGTTCTCCTGTTGTTAGTGCGGCACTAACTGATTAAAGGTCAATTGATGGAAGTGACTTGATGACATCATCAACGGCACGTTTAGTTTCTGCACGCAGGTAGCCATCCTCACGTAGTGCGTCTGGTGTAATACCACGTAGGGCATCATCCAGTTTCATACGCATAGCTGACATCTGACTGTCACCTGTTACGTTGCACACATCCAGTAGTTCGACGAGATCGACCACGTTGGATACAAGCGTGTCACGAAACACCTTCTTCTGTTCGTGATCGGCATAGTCGAGACGCTCCGACATTTTTGTCAGAGCTTTGAACACTCGTTGCCATACGTCATTCATGGCGTTGGTCAGTTGCTCGGAGTAGTACGACTGGTAGTGCTCACGTACTAACTCGTTACCCTCGTTGCCAATGTCCACCCGGAAATCACCTGCATCTGGTAGCGGTATATATGAGAAGCGGAAGTTGAACTTACTCGCTATGCTCTGGGCCGATGGATAGTCATCGTGTGAAAACAAGTTGCCAAGTCTGGCCTGTGACTGACTGATCGCCCAGTCGTACGTGTCGATGAACGTCTGAACCATCCGGCTGTACTCGTTCTGGACCTCGGTCATGGCTTGGTGGTATTTGAAATACTGAGCGGTCGGTAGTAATCGAAGGCCAGTATCAGACCACGGCATTGTCATGCTGTAATGTAGGTTACGAACATTAGCGGTAAACTTCTGTACTGCTGTGAGTTCATCGCAGTTGCCCAGTAGCTTCTTGTGGACGTTTGCGATACCTGCATCGGCATGGTTGGTTGTGGTGACATCTTTTGATGCACGCTTGTCTAGCTTGCGCCCAGTCCATGTGCTGATGCTTAACTCTACCAACATAGATGAAGAGCTAATGGATGGTGCTGTTACCGCGGGTTCATTTGTTAGTGCGGCACTAACATCTATTTCGTGTGACATGTCGTTCTCCTGTGTGACATTTAGTTTAAGTTGTTGGTGAGAGGTAGTAACCATTAAACCTTTCACCAACATAACTATTATCTCACAAATAGCGAGATATGTCCAATGATGTCAGAACGTGTGTAGAAGTGTAATGTTCTGTTGGTTCGTGTAAAGTTCTTACATTGTTCGGAAGCAAGTCATTGATATACATAGAATGTTCCAATGTTCGCTATTTTGAGAAGTGAGAACTCGCTCGGAGGGGGGAGGACAAGGACGTACAAAAACGAACACTGTTAGTGGCACACTAACTTTCCCTATTGTATATAACTTTCTTTAAAACGAACAATATATATATATAATAAGAAAACTAAATAAACTACAAAAGCTGATAAGCAGGTTATGCTAGTGCATGGCGGTAAGTGCCACTGGGTGTCACCAAACACAAATGTACGATCGATAACTAGATAAAACGAACATTAGCCGAACATTACGAACATTAGTGCGAACAAAGGCCCAGCGCGACACAAGGAACTGGTATCGTGTGTTAGTGTGGCACTAACAAAGTCCGGGCGCTGCACTATCCGCGATCATGTGATGACGTGCACACACAGACGCTCGGCGCGACACAAGGAACTGGTATCACCCGCGCATAAGCTCGGCGCGACACAAGGAACTGGTATCACCCGCGCAAAACGCAGGCGAAAAAAAGCCCCGCCGAAGCGGGGCTGATCTTAGTTAACAATTGAATCCCAAATCCTCGTGGGTGTTAGGCACGAATTAGTTGGTGTCCAATATGATTCGTCCCATGACTCACAACCTAATAACACGTTAATGAATACAAAGGACATGAAAAAGCCAGTGAGTGCGAGGGCCATAAAGGCCCCCGCTATTTGCGCTACGCGCTTCACTTGAGCACCGCCAGTGCCTCCTTGACTTTGGCAACCATCTCGGTTACGTCAAAGGTTGGCTCCTCTGCCGCCCGGCAAACCTTGATAACGTCGTTCAGGTTATCCCGAACCCGCTGATCTAATGGGCGGTTACGTGAACCCGCGCCATCTGATGGCTTGTCACTATCTAAGCGTTTTGTTAACTGGCGCTTGAAGTCGTTACGACGTGCACCAATCTGCTGCTGCCAGTAACGGCGCGAGGTCTTTTGCGCGTCCGTTAACCCCTTAATGGGCTTGGCGAGCAATGCCTGATTAGCCTTGGTGAAGCCGAGCATGATGGCCTTATTAAGGGCGGCAAATTCCTCAGCCTTGAGCGTCGAACCTTTAGACTTATAGGAAACAAAGTCGGTCGGCTGATCGAACCCGTCCGCAATCAAGCAGTCAAGAGCAGTAACGCCAGCCTTGTCAGCAGTGATTGAGGTCGATACGGCTTTAGAGACTGCCGCCTGTGTCTGTGTGGATAAAGTACGCAGTAGATTTTCGTACATTTGTCATTCTCCTAGATTGACAGGTTAGGTTGTGTCAACAGGTTCTCCCTGAAGACAACTACACTATGCCAAACATATGATAATAAAACAATAGATAAACTAACAGAACAACAAGTTTACACATAATCTGATAGGCCATGTTAGTGTCGCACTAACAAAATATCACAGATCAGACCCCACCCGCCCCCTATGGGCCACTTTACAGCTTGGGACTCCCTCTCTTCTATATATTACTAGTTTGCGTGAATGGTTGTGTTTTTTCTGAGTTCGGTACCCCCACCCCCCTTATATATGGAACACCCCCCCACTAGGAGTCCCAACCTCCTTGCACAAAAACAACTTATTGTGTATAACTCGACATGAACGGTTAATAACCTGCGGAAACAGTATGCCTTTAATGCTTGAACCAGAGATTGGTGTACCATACTCGGATGAAATTCCATATATGGATTTGCGTGCACGCGCAGAAGCTGCGTGTAATACTGCTTCTATGATGAAAGAGCATGGGCTAGACGTGGAACCTACTAGTGAAGATGAAGAAATTGCAGCAAAAATAGCTTTGGCTTACGCTGACAACCCCGAAAAGACCTCTAAGAAAGTTTCGACGAAGCGAGCAGCGGCATTACCACCTGCCGCATTGATAATGACCCACAATATTCTTACCCAATTTGGGCATTCGGTCGTAGAAAGCGCCGTTCAAGTACGTCATTTGGTTACAAACAAGCTAATTGAAGAGACTGAGAACCCAGACCCCCGTGTTCGTATTCGAGCATTGGAGCTTTTGGGTAAGATTTCGGACGTTGGGCTGTTTACAGACAAGACCGAAGTCACAATTACCCACAGAACTACTGATGAACTACGTGAAAGCCTACGCAGTAAGCTGTCAAAGTTGGTAAATCCCGACGAAGACATAATCGAAGCAGAGTTTGTATCCCCTGATCCTGATGCTGTAGATGTGGACGCAGAACTGGGAATTACCTCCGAAGAACCGGAGGAAGAACCTGTAGACCCCCATAAAAAACCCCTACACGCAGGGTGGTTGGGGCAAAAAGAGCCATATGACGATGAGTGAAGCCTTGGCAGCAGAGTTAGACTTCTCTGAAGACGATATTCAGCATCTGTTGGATAATTTAGACATCTTTTCGCTAGACGAGATAGCTGAAATAGACAAAATGGCAGGGGAATTAGGCAATCGCCAGCAAAACCAAGCCGCATACGACGACCTGATATACTTCTGTAAGCTCATGATGCCTGAGTTTATCGTTGGTAAGCACCATCGCATACTTGCTGACATGTTAATGGGTATTGAGAAGGGGGAAAAGGACCGTGTTTGTGTGAATATACCCCCCAGACATGGCAAATCTCAACTTGTTTCTATCTTCTATCCAGCGTGGTATTTAGGTAGAAACCCAGACAAAAAAGTCATGATGGTCTCTCACACAACTGATTTAGCCGTGGATTTTGGGCGTAAAGTACGTAACTTGATAGCAACAGATGCTTACCGTTCGATATTTCCTACGGTAAAACTAGCACAGGATAGTAAGTCAGCAGGCAGATGGAACACTAACGTCGGAGGAGAATACTATGCGTGTGGTATTGGTTCTGCTCTGGCTGGTCGGGGTGCTGACCTCTTGCTCATTGACGATCCACATTCTGAGCAAGACGTTATCAATGGAAACTTTGAAGTGTTTGCTAAAGCCTATGAGTGGTTTACGTTTGGTGCGCGTACTCGTCTAATGCCCGGAGGTAGCGTAGCTATCATCCAAACTAGATGGCATATGGACGATTTGACTGGGCGTGTTACAAATGACATGGTAAAGGACAATCGCTCTGACCAATACGAGGTTGTCGAGTTTCCTGCTATACTAGAAATACAAAACAAGAAAACAAAACGCTACGTGGAGAAACCACTGTGGCCTGAGTTCTTTGACTTAGAGGCACTGTTACGTACTAAGGCGTCAATGCCTACGTTCCAGTGGAATGCGCAGTACCAACAGAATCCCACGGCTGAAGAAGCGTCGATAGTTAAACGAGACTGGTGGAACCTGTGGGAACAGGACAACCCCCCGTCGTCTGAATACCTTATCATGTCTTTGGACGCAGCGGCAGAAACACATAACCGTGCCGACTACACAGCACTCACTACTTGGGGCGTTTTCTTCAACGAAGATACGAATGCGTACAATATTATATTATTGAACAGTATAAAAAAGCGTATGGAGTTTCCAGAGCTTAAACAACTGGCTATGGAGGAATACGCTGAGTGGGAGCCTGATGCGTTCATTGTGGAGAAGAAAAGCGCAGGTACCGCGCTGTATCAAGAGATGCGGCGTATGGGATTACCAGTGTCGGAGTACACCCCGCACAGAGGATCAGGTGATAAGTTAGCACGACTTAACTCCGTTGCAGATATTGTGGCCTCGGGTATTTGCTGGGTACCCCCTACCAGATGGGCAGAAGAAGTGGTAGAAGAGATTGCTGGATTCCCTTTTATGAGTCATGATGACTTAGTGGATTCAACTGTAATGGCGCTTATGCGGTTTAGGCAGGGCGGGTTTATTCGTCTGCCAAGTGATGAACCGGAAGAACCGATCTATTTTAAACAACGTAGAGGCGGGTATTACTAATGCGGAAATACTATTCGGGTAAGAGCGTTAAGCTAGATAAAAATATACTTTCGCCCTATAGATCTGATCGTAAATTAGGATCTATGAAAGAAACTAGGGGGCCAAAAGGAAGACGTATTGTGGGAATATCCGATAATGGTAGGTACTACCTAACTAATTATGGTTCTGGCAGTATTCCGGTAGACAAAGAACGAAAGAAGGCATTAGGTAAACTTTACGATACTGATGATCCAGATAGATATGCGGATATAGCGAAAAAATTTAAAGCCAAGCAAAAAGCAAAAGGTTAGATTATGGCTACAGAAACCGGTTATGGAGTAGCGGCTTTGGTACCTCAATATATTAAGGATCTTGTCAAAGGGGAAGAGAATGAACCTTTATATTTAGGTAAAAAGGGGTACGATAAAGTTTATGCTGATGGGGATGGATGGTCAGCAGGATTTGGGCATTATCTAGGTAGAAAGGTAAAGGAAGGCGATCTATGGATCAATACTGATGACAATAAGCGCTATAGAGCTGCAGTTGACGATGCAGATAAAATCGCCGCTGGTGCATGGATACTAGTAGGCGATGCAGCAGCAGCGAATAGCAAGATTGTTACGCAGGCAGAGTATGACGAGCTGGACGAAGCTGACCGCCTAGACGCCTACATAGCCGCCTTTGTTCAGCCCGACACTCCTGCTACCGCCGAAGAACTTAAAAAATATCCTCCGGGGTCAATAGTACCTCAAGACCAAGTAAATGATTGGTTTGAAGCGGACATATCTAAAAGCTATAACGCGGCTGTAGCTCAAAATAGCCAATTACCTGAAAACGTAGACATTGGCCGCTTTACTTCTGTAAATTATCAACTAGGGCCAAATTGGAATAAGGACTTTGAAGATACTTGGAACCTTATGCTATCGGGGCGATTTCGAGAAGCGTCCAAAGAAGCGTTAAATTCAAAATGGTATAGAGAACAAACTCCTGAGCGTGCTCAAAAGTTTGCTGATGCTTTAAACGATGTTGCGCAAGCACTGAAGAAGTTACACTCAATGCCAAAACAACAGAACCTAGTGGCACAAGGTGTGGACACATCAACCGAGGTGCCTGAATGGGTCAATGCAGGCGGACGCACAAGACTAATTTAGAGACAGATTATGGCTATTGAGAAAGGTTTATACGCAGCACCCGAAGGCATTGATGACAAGCTAGAGATGGAAGGTGAGTCCGCTCTGGAGATAGAGATCATTGATCCTGAAGCGGTCACTTTGTCTGATGGCAGTATGGAGATCACATTGATCCCCGACCTAAACGAGTCTGCCCTTATGGGGTTTGATGGTAACTTGGCAGAGGCGCTGGAAGACGGCGACTTGCAAGAACTATCCAGTGAGTTGATTGGACTCGTTGAAGCAGACATCGACAGCCGAAAAGATTGGGCGGATACGTTTGTTAAGGGACTAGATACTCTAGGGCTGAAGTACGAAGAGCGTACTGACCCGTGGGATGGTGCCTGTGGCGTGTTCTCTACTGTGTTAGCAGAAGCTGCGATACGGTTCCAAGCAGAAACAATGAGCGAGACTTTTCCCGCCGCTGGACCTGTCAAGGTTAAAATTCTTGGGGACGAAACGCAAGAAAAAATTGAAGCCGCTGAACGTGTAAAAGCTGACATGAACTATGAACTTACTGAGCGCATGGTCGAGTACAGACCAGAACACGAGCGGATGCTGTATAGCCTAGGACTCGCAGGATCGGCGTTTAAGAAGGTTTACTTTGATCCTAACCTAGGACGCCAGATGGCGGTCTACATCCCAGCAGAAGATGTTATCGTGCCTTACGGCGCGTCTACGATTGAGCAGGCCGAACGTGTCTCGCATATCATGCGTAAGACCAAGAACGAGCTACGTAAGCTACAGGCCGCTGGGTTCTATCGTGATGTAGAGTTAGGAGACCCCGAGCCGTTCCATACAGACATTGAAGAGAAGAAAGCTGATGATGATGGCTTCTCTATCTCTGACGATAGTCGCTTCGCAATTTACGAGATACACGCTGACCTAATCATTGATGGTATTGACGAAGATGATGAAGGTATAGCGAAACCCTACGTTGTTACTATCGAGCGTGGCACTGGAGAAGTCCTTGCTATACGCCGTAACTGGAACGAAGATGATGAGCTAATGCTCAAGCGCCAGCACTTTGTACACTATGTATATGTGCCGGGATTTGGTTTTTACGGCCTTGGCCTGATTCATATCATTGGTGGGTATGCGAAGGCTGGGACATCCTTGATACGTCAGCTAGTTGATGCTGGTACCCTATCGAATCTCCCCGGTGGGTTGAAGTCTCGCGGGCTACGTATCAAGGGGGATGACACGCCCATTGAACCCGGAGAGTTCAAGGATGTAGATGTACCGTCCGGTAGTATCCGCGACAACATCATGCCCCTTCCGTATAAGGAACCTAGTCAGACTCTCCTCGCTCTGTTAAACCAGATTACGACTGAAGGTCGTCGATTGGGTGCTATCAGTGACATGAACATTTCAGACATGTCAGCCAATGCTCCTGTGGGTACTACACTAGCGCTCTTAGAGCGTACGTTGAAGCCAATGGCAGCAGTGCAAGCTCGTGTTCACTACACCATGAAGCAGGAGTTTAAACTCCTTAAAGCGATCATGTCAGAGCACGCACCCGAGGATTATGACTACGTTCCTACGCGGGGCGAAGTAAGTGCACGGCAGTTAGACTATATGATGGTGGACGTAATACCCGTCAGTGATCCTAATAGTTCTACAATGGCCCAGCGTGTTGTTCAGTACCAAGCTGTGCTACAGATGGCTCAGCAAGCGCCTCAGATATACGACCTACCACAACTACATCGCCAGATGATTGAGGTGTTAGGTGTGAAGAACGCAGACAAACTTGTTCCCACAAGAGAAGATTCCAAGCCCGCCGATCCAGTCAGCGAGAACATGGATGCTCTGGTTGGCAAGCCGATACGGGCGGTTATCTACCAAGACCATCAGGCTCACATTGCGACTCACACGTCGTTTATGCAGGAGCCACAGGTTGCTCAGATGATCGGACAGAACCCACAAGCGCGGCAGATTATGGCGTCATTACAAGCGCACATTGCAGAGCACCTTGGGTTCCAGTATCGCCAGCAGATCGAGGAGAAGTTGGGAGCACCGCTACCACCTCCGGGTCAGGAGTTACCAGAGCAGATCGAAGTGGATTTGTCACGTTTGGTAGCAGAGGCAGGGGCGCAACTTATGCAGGGGCATCAGCAAGAAGCCGCGCAGAAGCAAGCGGAACAGCAACAACAGGACCCTATCTTCCAGCAGAAACAAGCCGAGCTACAGCTCAAAGGGCAGGAAGTACAACGCAAGGCCGCAAAGGATCAGCAAGAAGCGCAGATGAAACAGGCCGAATTGCAGCTTAAAGCGCAGAAGAATCAGGTTGATGCGCTCTTCGATGCGGAGAAGTTGAAGCTGGATAAACAGGAATTAGAACTAGACGCTAAGAAAGAAGGCGTTCGCGTGGCGGCAAGTCGTCGCCAAGAAAACAACAAGCTCGATTTGGAGCTTGCGAGGATGATGGCTGACAAGCCTAAACGAGGTGAATAATGGCTAAAACCGTCTTTGACGTGCTTAAACAAAAACTCGACGGAGATATTTCGTCTGCAACTAGTTTTCTTGCTGGGGGGTCTGCTAAAGACTTCGCAGGATACAAGGAGATTGTTGGCTTAGTTCGGGGTCTCGAAGCCAGCAAGCAACACATTGAGGACCTCTCGCGTAACTATATGGATGATGAAGATGAATAACACTCAGACTATTGAAGTACCTGATGCACTGAAAGCTAAGATGGCAGCGGAAGCTGAACCTATTGCTGAAACTAGTAAACGTGAAGTCAGCGATGAGGAATGGGAAGCACAAATGCCCAAACCTTCTGGCTACCGTTTGTTAATAGCCCTACCCGATGTCGAAGAATATTACCAAGGCAGTACCCTGCTTAAAACAACTGACCAGATGCACAAAGAGTACATCATGTCGATTATGGGTATTGTTATAGATATGGGGGCAGACGCCTATTCAGACAAAGACCGTTTTCCTGAAGGCCCTTGGTGTAAAGAAGGGGACTATGTGATGTTTCGTATGAACACAGGCACACGGTTCAAAGTTAACGGGAAAGAATTTAGATTAATGAACGACGATTCTGTGGAAGCTGTAATCCCTGATCCTCGTGGCATTATGGCTGTATAGGAGAAAAATCATGCCTTTTCAAAAAGTAGAATACGAGTTTCCTGATGAGGAGACAAAAGCAAAACAAGACATCGAAGTGGAGGATTCCAGTGCTATCGAAGTGGATATTGGGGGTAAGAAAGCTAAAGCCGAGGCTGAGAAATATGAGCCTGTCGTTGAAAGTGAAGTGGATACTGATGACGACGAATATGAAATTGAAGTGGTTGACGATACGCCGAAAGCTGATCGCAATCGTAAGCCCTCTGATCCCCCAGAAGACGTTACTGATGACGAGTTGGAAGACTATTCAGAGAGAGTGCGTAAACGGATACAGCATTTTAGTAAGGGCTATCACGACGAACGCCGCGCTAAAGAAGCGGCTTTCCGTGAACGTGAAGAGTTGGAGAAACTATCTCAACAACTTGTGGAAGAGAATAAAAAACTCAAGTCCAATGTAAACAAAAACCAAACAGTTTTGCTTGAACAAGCTAAGCGAAGTGCAGTATCTGAGCTAGAATCTGCTAAAAAGCAGTATAAAGATGCGTATGAAGCCGGAGACTCAGACGGCGTTCTTTCTGCACAAGAAAACCTAACAAACGCTAAGATTAAGTCTGATAGGCTAAATAATTTCAAGTTACCAGCTTTACAAGAAGATGAAACTAGTGTAAAAATGGTACCTGAAACCACCCCACTGCCAGTGGAGGTTGATAAACGAGCACAAGCGTGGCAAGACGCGAACGGCTGGTTCAACCAAGACGTAGAGATGACAAGTTACGCGCTGGGATTGCATAATAAACTTGTCAATGAGGGTGTAAACCCTCAGAGTGATGACTACTACGAGAGAATTGATTCTCGTATGCGACAGTTATTCCCCGAGAATTTCGAGGGGGAGGGAGTAGAAAAGCCGAAGAAGCAGTCAAATGTGGTTGCACCCGCTACGCGGAGCACTTTGCCTAAGAAAGTTAGGCTAACGCAAACACAATTAACGCTCTCTAAACGCTTGGGTCTTACTCCCGAACAATACGCCAAACAGGTTGCACTAGATATGAGGAAACAATAATGGCTACGAACAGAATTGACCGTGAACTAGAAACACAAGAAAAAACGATCCGCAAAAAGGCTTGGACGCGCCCCGAGGTGTTACCATCTCCAAATCCCGAGCCGGGTTACGAATTTCATTGGGTTCGTATAAGCACGCAAGGGCAAGTAGACGCCACTAACGTATCCTCAAAAATAAGAGAAGGTTGGGAGCCTGTAAAGGCAGTAGATCACCCAGAAATCACATTGGTTGCCGTTGAAAATGAACGGTTCAAAGACAACGTGGTAATTGGTGGTTTGATGCTTTGTAAAGCTCCAGCGGAATTAGTCGAAGAGAGGGCTGCACATTATCAACAACAGACAAACTCCCAGATGCACTCCGTAGACAACAGTCTCATGAGAGAAAATGATCCTCGTATGCCCCTGTTTAATGATAGGAAGACGAAGGTCACTTTCGGAAACGGAACTTAAATTAGGAGCTTAACATGGCTTACCCAACTGTAAGTGGCCCTTCAGGGCTAGTTCCGGTTAAACTTGTAAGCGGCGTACCTTTCGTGGGCGTAACTCGTCAATATAGCATTGCGAGTGCATATGACACGAACATCTTTAGTGGTGACGCTGTACAACTTTTAACCGGAGGCACCATATCCCGTGATACTGCTGATGCAGCAATGACGCCTATTGGTGTATTTCTTGGTTGTACTTATACTGATCCCTCATTGGGCTATCAGCTATTCAACCAATATTACCCAGCAGACACCGTTGCATCTGACATCATGGCTTACGTCGCTGATAGCACTGATGTGCTGTTTAAAGTTGCTGTACTTTCATCCAGCGCTGGCGTTACGCCAGTAATTGGCGATCTAGCGATCACTGATTTGGGTGCAAACGTAGCAATGATCAACAACGATGGCGATACTGCTACTGGAAATTCACGATGTGGTATTTCCGACTCGACCGCTACGACGAACACTTTACCTTTACGTATTGTGGAACTTGTAGAGGAAACTAAAAACTCATCTGGTGGGTTCACTGAGGCACTCGTTAAATGGAACGCAGGGCATCAAATGAATAACCTCACTGGCGTCTAGGAGGGATAACTAATGGCTATTTCACGCGCCCAGCTCCTTAAAGAGCTACTTCCCGGTCTAAACGCACTGTTTGGGTTGGAATATGCAAAATACGGCGAAGAGCACGCCCAAATTTTTGAAACAGAATCCTCAGATCGCTCGTTTGAGGAAGAAACTAAGCTATCCGGTTTCTCAGCAGCACCTGTCAAGGACGAAGGCTCAGCCATCGAATATGACAATGCTCAAGAAGCATGGAGTGCACGTTACGTGCATGAGACGGTTGCAATGGGTTTCTCAATTACTGAGGAAGCTATTGAAGATAACTTGTATGACTCACTGTCTGCTCGTTATACAAAGGCCCTAGCTCGTGCAATGGCGTACACTAAGCAAGTTAAAGCTGTGTCTATTTTGAACAATGGATTTGCTGCTGGCACCACTTACGGTGACGGACAGTCATTGCTCTCAACAGCGCATCCACTTGTTTCTGGTGGTACCAACGCGAACCGCCCAACTGTTGCGGCTGACCTTAACGAGACTTCTCTTGAAGCCGCCGTTATTGGTATTAGCCAGTGGACAGATGAGCGAGGATTGTTGATTGCTGCTCAGCCACGGAAGCTAATCATTCCACCAGCACTGCAATTCGTTGCAACTCGTCTGTTGGATACTGATGGTCGTGTAGGTACTGCGGATAACGATATTAACGCTCTCCGCAACAACGGCTCTATCCCTGAAGGATATGCCGTTAACCATTACCTCACAGACACCAATGCTTGGTTCTTGATGACTGATGTGCCGAATGGCCTGAAGCACTTTGTTCGTACTCCAATGTCTACATCTATGGATGCAGATTTTGACACGGGCAACTCGCGCTATAAGGCTCGTGAGCGTTATTCCTTCGGGGTTTCTGACCCACTAGGAATTTACGGATCACCCGGTGCGTAATTAGTGTGGGGGGCAACTATTGCCCCCCCATTATTTGTTGTGCTATAAGATACCAATCCCTGACAGTTACGTGGTGTAACTGACTAACCCAAGACAGGAGATTAACATGGGTACTACTACATTTTCTGGTCCTATCCGGGCTGGCAACATTCGCAACACTAACGGCACCACAGTAGGTACTGACGTAGCAAACGTCGGCTACGTTGTAATGTGTCAATCCTATACAGCCGATCTATCTGGCGGCGCACTTGCTGCGGTTGTGACCGATATGGTTATTCCCGCTAATTCTAAAATCGTTAACATTATTGTTGATCTGGCTGTTGCAGCTAACACTTCTACTAACATTAGTGTTGGTGATACTGTTGGCGGTGCTGCTACATACATTAATGCTCTCGCTTCAGGAACAACCGTAGGCATCAAAGCTCTTGGCGCTTCTGGTGGTGGAACCCTTACTTGGGGTAACACAGGAACTTCTGACGAGCGTTTAACTGTTACTTCTTCCGCAAGCACTAACGCGGGTAGTGCAGTAATTACTGTAATGTATGCACAGGCGTTTAACACTGCAATTCAACCGTAATAGAGAGGTGATAACATGGCTGCTAATTTAGTACGCGCATTTAACTTCTCGCAGGGTGACACTGCGGCTCTCGTTGGTCCAAACCGTACTCGTATACTAGGGGTATTGGTTAACGCCGCTGCCGCATGTACGTTTCAATTACGTAATGGCACCGCTAGTGGGGGCATACTTTTGGACCTCACATTACCTGTAGGCTGGAACGAGGTTTATATACCCGCAGATGGTATATTAGCGCGGGAAGGTTGTTTTGTTGCCGCACTTACTGGTTCTGGTAACAAAATTACTCTACTGCTGGAGTAGGCTATGTGGTCTTACTATAAAAGCTGATGCCTGCAAAATCTAAGAAACAACAGAAATTTATGGCAGCAGTAGCAAACAACCCTAAATTCGCTAAGAAGGTGGGGGTGTCTCAAACTGTAGGAGAAGAGTTTATGAAATCTAAAAGATACAACAGGGGTGGTATGATGGCCCCAGCACCTGAGTCAGGTCCTAGAAAGAAAATGAAAAAGCCCGGACAACCCGTGCCGTACGACGATAGTGGTGGTCCGAAAGGCCCAATGCCAGCCCCTTTAGGTGGCCCTAAAGGTTCTGTAATAGTTGATCCCGCTAAGAAGAAAAAGCGTGCTCTTATGCAAATGGGTCAAGGCAGTGGCGGCGCAATGCCCATGATGAAGAAGGGCGGTAAGGTTCGTGGTTGCGGTATGGCTAAGCAAGGCGTCCGTAAAGCCAAAATGGTAACAATGAAGGGCGCGTAATGCGTAACTGCTGGGGCAACCTGCGGGTAAGCTGCGTAGAGTGCCCCCAGCCAAACGTAAGGGGAAAAATTAATGGAGATTTTTCAGAACGGTAGGTTTTCGTCAGGAGGACCAGTCTATCAAATTGGTGTAAAACAATCTGATGGCACGTACGATATTAAAGTCTACGATATAATGACCAAAGAACAAGCCGAAGCCAGACTCAAATCTATGGGTGTAAAACCTGCACCTGCCAAGAAATCTAAGAAAGCAGCCGCTCCTGAAGTCCCTAATTACTCAAACATGTCTAAAATACAACTTGAGAAACTTATGCGTAAGTATAATATCGAGTTGGACCGCCGTAAGAGTAAAGCAGTTCTTCTAAAAGAAGTTGACGCATTCTTCTCAGGAGAATGGGCAATCTCATGACAACATCAGGTACCACTACATTCAATATGGACTTCACGGAGATCGCTGAAGAAGCGTGGGAACGTGCAGGCCGAGAACTACGTTCTGGGTATGACCTTCGTACTGCTCGTCGGTCTATGAACTTGATGACTATTGAGTGGCAGAACCGTGGCATTAATATGTGGACAATAGAGCAAGGCTCTCTTGACCTTGCACAAGGGCAGTCAACGTATGCCTTACCCGACGATACTATTGACTTGATGGAGCATCAAATACGTACAGGTGCGGGGAGCACTTCGTTACAGTCCGATCTTACTATAAGTCGTATTAGTGTAAGCACTTACGCATCTATCCCTAACAAGTTAACACAAGGTAGACCAGTACAAATTTTTATCCACAGGAATAGTGGACAAACTTACCCTATAGGAATCACACTAGCAGCTACAGCGTCGAGTACAGATACTACTATTACTTTAAGCGGTGTCTCTGACTTACCGCCCGCAGGTTTTGTTAAGATTGAAGATGAAATAATAAACTACAGCAGTATTGATGATAATGCGTTGCAAAACTGTTTTAGAGGACAGCAAGGCACAACAGCCGCTGCACATACAGTGGGAGGGAATGCTATCCCTGTATATTGGGAGCAAGTCCCTGCGGCTACTGTATGGCCTATTCCTGATGGTACGCAAAGCTATCAACTTGTATATTGGCGTATGCGCCGAATAGAAGACGCGGGTAGTGGTGTGCAGACCGCAGATATGAATTTTAGGTTCTTCCCCTGTATGGTTGCAGGGCTAGCGTACTATATTGCCATGAAAGACCCAGAGCTTATTGAGCGTGTGGGCATGTTAAAACAGATTTATGACGAACAATTTGCCCTAGCTGCGCAAGAAGACCGTGAAAAAACTTCTGCGCGTTTTGTGCCTAAAATAGGCAGAATATAGTATGGGGGATAGGTTCGCATCTGCTAAGAAAGCCATCGCTTTATGCGATGTTTGCGGGTTTCAGTACAAACTCAAAGAGTTGCGTAACCTTGTAGTTAAAGGGCGTGACACAGACATTAAAGCCTGTCCTGAGTGTTGGAATCCGAGCCAGCCCCAGCTTAAATTAGGGGAATATCCTGTAGATGATCCACAGGCTATACGAGACCCTAGGATAGATACAAGTATTGGTGAAGCTGGGCCATATAGTAGTAGGGGCATCCAATGGGGATGGAACCCAGTAGGTGGAGGACTTGATCCGTTTGGGCTTAGCCCCAACTCGTTAGTTGGGGCTAGCTATTTAGGGCAAGTTACCGTAAACATTACGTAGGAGTAGTAAAATGAATGTATTTGGAATGAAAAAAGTTAAGGTCGAAAAGGATAAAGGTGTGTACCCATGTAAACACGCACCAAAGCCTAACATGACTGGCGTTAAAACTACGGGGGTAAAAATCCGCGGTGCAGGTGCGGCTACAAAAGGAACTATGGCTCGTGGGCCAATGGGGTAAACTATGAACTATAGCGAGTTAAAAACAAATATTGAGAACATCACTGAGAACTCTTTCACTGATGAACAACTCGCTATGTTTACTGAACAAGCCGAACAGAAGATATATAACACTGTTCAAATTCCTGCCCTGCGTAGAAACGTAGCAGGAACACTTAGTTCAGGAAACAAATACCTTAGTGCGCCTACAGATTTCCTGTGGAGCTATTCACTAGCGGTTGTTGATAGTGCTGGAGACTACCATTACTTACTCAATAAAGATGTAAATTTTGTTAGGGAGGCGTATCCTAGTGCTTCGTCACAAGGATTACCGAAACATTACGCATATTTTGACGATGATTCGTTTCTTTTAGGGCCTACTCCCGATGGTGCGTATACAATGGAATTACATTATGGGTACTACCCTGAGTCAATTGTTACAGCGGGTACTACATGGTTAGGTGATGAGTTTGATTCAGCGTTACTTAATGGGGCATTAATCGAGGCAATACGCTTTATGAAAGGCGAGCCTGATTTAGTGCAGTTTTATGAGCGTTTATATGTTCAGTCGCTAAAACTGCTTAAAACTTTGGGTGATAGTAAACTTCGTGAAGATACATATCGCTCTGGGCAGTTTAGAATGAAAGTAGAATAGGAGATAAAAATGGCAATATCGCAAGCAATGGTAACTTCATTCAAGAAAGCACTTCTTGATGGAGAAATGGACTTTAGTTCCAACACGTCCCAGACGTTTAAGATCGCACTTTTTACCTCATCCGCAACATTGGGTGCAACGACAACAGCGTATAGTACAACAAACGAAGTATCCGGTACGGGTTACACAGCGGGTGGTAACACGTTAACCGTTGTAGCTCCTACAACGTCCAGTACTACCGCGCTCCTAGATTTTGCAAACACTACGTGGTCTACAGCAACAATTACTGCTCGCGGGGCGTTAATCTACCAATCAGGCGGGACTAATCCTGCTGTTGCGGCTCTTGATTTTGGAGCTGATAAGACATCAACAGCGGGTGATTTTACTATTCAATTCCCTACTGCTGATGCGTCTAACGCCATCATACGAATAGCGTGATGACTGATGGCTGATGTACTTGTAACCTATGGAGGTTGGTCTGCTGGTGGGTGGGGCAGTACCGCGTGGGGTACCGATGTACAGATGCCGTCAGCAACAGGTGCGGTTGGTACTGTATCTGTTAGCGGTGTCGCTACGGTTCAACCTGCTGGGCTTGAAGCTACAACAGCAATAGGTACAGTTAGTGTTGTTGCTGAAGCGAATATCTACTCCGTTGGGGTAAGCGCTACAAGTGCTTTAGGCACAGTCTCCATAGTAGGAGACGCAAACGTCGCAGCATCTGGGCTTGCGGGCACAGGTTCTATTGGAACTGTAGTCTGGCGGGTAGGTATTGTAGAAAATGTAACAGGAGTCTACGGACAAACACAACTCGGTAGTGTAATAGTTGCAGCTAACTCAGATGTAGCTGTAACAGGTGTAAATGCAGCAGGTGCGGTAGGTACAATATTTGTTTGGGGAGACATAAATGATAACCAAAACCCCAATTGGCAAAATATTGCTGGCGCACAAGCACCAACTTGGGGTAATGTTTCAACAGGACAGACTCCTAATTGGCAAGATATAGCCGCGTGAGGATTAAAAGATGACAACACAGTACACTTCGACACTTAAACTAGCCCTTCCTGTCCAAGGGGAACTCAGTGGTACATGGGGGGATGTTGTAAACGACAATATCACTTCTATGATTGAGCAGGCCATTGTCGGGCGTGCAGTCATTGACACGTGGTCGAGTAACTCCCATGTGCTGACTAGCGCTGATGGTATAACCTCTGAATCGCGTTGTGCGATGCTAGAGTTCACCGATACAGGATCAAATCTTACTGGGGCAGCGACTGTCGAATGCCCTACAGCCGCTAAAATCTATATTGCTAAGAATGCTTCAGGGCAAGCCGCCACGCTTAAAACATCTGGCGGTTCAGGTATTGCGATACCAAACGGCAAAACAATGTTTCTCTTCTGTGACGGCACTAACGTCGTAGAAGGCGCTACAAACATCGAATCACTATCTGTTGGTGGGTACACAGTTTCTCTTGCAGGAACTTTAACGACCGCAGCGGCGTTTACAACGGCTGGCGCGAATGCACTCACCCTAACAACTACAGGCGCAACTAATGTAACTTTACCTACAACAGGCACACTAGCTACGCTTGCGGGTACAGAGACACTGACTAATAAGACCCTTACAGGTCCTACGATCTCGTCACCAACACTGACGGGTTCTATCTCAGCGACTGATTTAACAATTTCTGGTAATACCACGATTGGTGATGCTGCGACAGATACGCTAACTGTTAACAGTATAATTACGTCACACCTTATTTTTACCGATAATACTTACGATATAGGCGCAACGGGCGCTACACGCCCACGTAATATCTTCTTATCGGGTAATGCCACAGTAGGTGGGGATATTACCCTAGCTGGTGGAATAGACGTTACTGGCGCACTTGGCGTCGATGGTAACTTTGATGTAAATACCAATAAATTTAACGTCACCGCAGCAACAGGTAATACGACTGTCGCAGGGACACTTGGTGTCACTGGCCTGACAACGCTCACAGGTAACTTGAACGTCGATACGATCAACGAAATCACTGCTACTGGCGGTGTGACTATTGATGGTGTGTTGTTGAAGGATGGAGGGGCTACGGTGACGGGACTTCTTGCCGTGGATCAAGATTCCGATGCGCGGTCGATACACATAGACAGTGAGGCGACCACCGCGCAGGTGTTAGATGTAGACGCGGTTAATACGTCAGGTAATGTGGTTGATTTCGACAACGGTGGCAACCACGCATCAGGCGCGTTGGTGCAGCTTACCCAAGATCACGCC
>Ga0080013_1001409_pt1 | contig 32040 bp, 34 predicted proteins | sample ETNvirenome_6_85_FD_69236 | JGI IMG/M metagenome (GOLD analysis project Ga0080013, IMG submission 69236) | Marine viral communities from the Pacific Ocean - ETNP_6_85 (SPADES assembly) (version 2) | ecosystem: Environmental > Aquatic > Marine > Oceanic | place: Pacific Ocean | collected 2013-06-19 | reverse complement strand
AGAAACTGACTTAGGTGTGTCAGCATCTGGCAGAATCGGAATACCCTGATAAGTTGCTAGGACTAGACCAGTTCGAGTGCCGGGGAACGTTCGTTCCGAACCAACACCAACCTGATACTCTTCCTGTCCCATATACCTCTGCTGAGAGTTCAAAAGACGCTCAAGCGTAAAGTACTGATCATGACCCAGAACGATAAGCTTTGGCTCACCACCGTTAGTACGGATGTTCTGAATACAATTATCTATAAGGTTTAGGGATAAGTCTCGACCCGAACCGTTGTTATCGCTAACTGTTGCAGCCGCATTCCAAGCACCTGATGTGCGGTCAGCATAGGTAAGGTCGTATGCTCGAACTCCACCATTAGCAGCGAAGTTAGCATTTGAGTCGTACACACCACCCATTGAACCACCGTCAACAGCGACGATATCATCAATAGATGTAAAACCAGCACGACTATAAACTGCGACACCATCCCCGTCTGCAACAGCAGCGGAGGTAGTAGCGTGAGTTACAACACCTGTTGAAGTGTTAACAGCCGAAACTGCTACACCGGAAGTGTTGATCCAGTCGTTAGCTGAAGTATCCCAAACCGTAAGTGTGTCACCAATTTTGAAATGCTTGGCAACGGCGGCTGGGACGGTAGTGGTAGTAGTACTACCAGCGGAAGCCAAATACATAGAACCTGCGAGAAGTTCCTCATTGATTTCCTTTACATGGTCAAGCTGTGCATTCTCGTTTTCCATCGCAAGAACATCACCGATACCACCTTCTAATTGCGCCGTGAAGACTGACTTCACAGATGCACCGAATGTAGTTGAAACGATTCGAGGCAAGCTCGATACCGTCTCAATATTGGAGATGTCCACGGTTGGTATAGAACCAGTTTCAGTTACCGGGCGAGATCGACTCGATCCACGGTCTGTCCTGATACGCCAACCAGCGGTGCTACCCCAGACAGTTCTGGGAATAGCGTTGAAAACACGAGTCTGGTTATTTAGAGCTTGCCATACCTTGCGTCCATAAGTAGTGTTAAAAATGCCAGTGGCAGTATCAACCGTGAAGTACGTCTGCTTTTGCAGGTACTCTGGGCCGAAAACGGAGTTGTATAGACCCCGTTGCGACTGAGCAAGATATTCACTTAATGAAGGATTAGCCATCTTAAATCTCCTGTTTCTTACTCGTTAGTAGTTAGAGGAGTTCCTTTGGAACTCCGGTAGTGTCTCCAGCCTGTATTTTCATCTGGAGGGCACGAAGCTCACCATATGAAAGATTAGCAAGCTGATCAACAGTATCGCCTTCAGTGGCTGATTTTACAATTGGAGTTGTTCCATCAGTACCTAGTACGGCGACTTGTGGTGCGACCAATCCAGTCTCTTCTCTAAAGCCCATCTTACGTAGTCGGTCTTCCGATTCCGTTGCAACAGCTTTTTCAATACCATTCTCAAACTCTGCAAGCTGTAAGCGAAGGGACTCAAGTTCCTTCTGCATATTTTCGAGTTCCGTGGGTTCGTCTTCATCACCCTCTTCATCGTCTCCAGCTTTCCTGTAACCCTTTGCCGTCTCTTCCTCGTCGGCAGGGGCTTCTTCATCATCATGTGCCTTCTCAGCTACAGGATACTCTTCTTCTTCGTCTTCTTTAGCAGCGTCGTCATCTTTACGCATAGCCTGAATAGGTTTCTGCTGATCTTCAATCTTTGTAGATATATTAGCAGCGGATTCAGAGTCATCAGCCTTTGATGAACTACCGCCAGTAGTTGAAGCTTTGCGCTCCTTACTACCATCAACATCCATACCTTGATCTGCTTTTAGCATATTAGCAACTTCAGTTGCGAGTTCTTTAACAAGGGCAGCTTTTTCAACCGCAGCGTTTTGCAACTCTTCTTCTTCTTCTTTCTCGTCTTCCTCTTTCTCCAGTCGGGCATCCATCTTCTGGAGTACCTCAGCGACCGCAGATAAGGCGAGACCATTACCTTCTAGAGCCTTCTCAATGCGTTCCATTTCGTCAGCCATAAGGGATTCCTCCTATATTCCACTCTTAATTCAATTAAATTAGCGTATGGTTGGTCTAAGCCACCCCCGACCACACAAAAATAACGTCTTAGTACATTTGTTCTAGACGTTTTATTATACTATTATTATGAAAAAAACCTACGTAATTAGCGATATTCGTATTTATTTTTCATTTACTGGTGGTAACCCAATTTCAAGTACGTGTAATATCTCATTTCGATAGTCGTACATAGGAACTTGCAGGAGTTTTTTTAATTTCTCACACTGCGTTCCTTCAGGTAACGAGGCTTCCACCAAATCTAGAATCTTACCAACCATTCTAGAGTGCCTTTGCATTATGTATTCTTGTTCTTTACTAACCTTTGTTATATCTACAGGCATATGTAACTCCTTCTAAAGTCCTAATTCTTTTACTTGTATCCTATTATCAGGGAATTCAGTCTTTACAAATGTTTTTAACTCAGATTCGACTGCTTGTGCAAGGAACCCATTGCCCCGTCCTGCCGCTCTTGGCCCAACGTTTTTCTCATGTTCTCTTACGATTACTGTTTTCCCGCTAGGATATGTCCGCTTATGTTCTTTCACAGTCATCTTTTTATCTCGTGTTCCCATCCATTTTTTACCGGACGTTGCTGGATTAGTTTGATTAATCATCTCCGCATACGGAGCAGAATAGTTAATTTCAGCCACTCTATCTCCTGATCCAGAGTATGAAACAGAGCCAGATGATTTTAACTGACCCGTCTTTACTGGAACCCTTCGTTGTGATTCCACAAAGATACGACCTGTTAAATTTTTAAGTGAGCCAACTAAGACTTCACGAAATGTCATTTCACTAAAACGTGTATCCATAGTACTTCATTATACTATGTTCTGGCTCCAAACTGGTGGGATACATGCATGAAACATACCTGATTGACTATCAAATTTATCTAAGCGTATGATCTCTTTTCCGACATTCCCGTGGTCTGGATGCCAATAAGTGATCAAATGCTTCGGTGGAGAACTTACATGGAGTCGGTTGGTAGTGAATTCATCTGAACCTTTCATGGTTCCGCAGATATACATTGCGCCTGTGCCAATGTCATACTCATCAATACGATGGAAGTGACCAATCATAATGTCATCAAACCTTTGTACATCTCCCCACGACTGATTCTGTTGCTGTAATCCCCGCATCATTCCTACCATACGAGTGAAACTCGCTGACGTTCCACCACCTGAAATAGAATCACCATGCATAATAAGAACGTTACGATTAGCAACCTCAATAATCGTACTGAAATTCTTTGGGATATGGAATTCAATATTCGTTTGCTGCACACAGAACGCAGCTATCCATTGGTATAACATGTAATCCCAATCCATATACTTGTCTTTAGATGGAATCTTTCTAGTCATACGCCCATGGTTACCCACAACTCCCGCCACTCTAATCCTATTGAAGTGTTGCGATAAAGTCATAAGTGCTTGGCTAATAAGGAATGCCCCATTCATCATCTGTTCCATGCAGTTACCAATGTTAGTTCGGGCTAACTCCTCATGGATATCTCCGCTAACCATGTCTCCTAGCATAGGGATTACTAACTCATCTACGTCCGCAATGTTACGTCGGTAATTAGCAAGTAGTATAATTTGTTCCGTCCATCCATACAATCGTTTATTAAAGATATCTACATTGTATTCATTGATACCAGTAGTTTGGTCGAACGTAACCCGATCTCCTACGTGTGTATCTGTCAGTGGGGCTACCATTGTTTGAGGTTTTGTCCCTCTGCGTCGTGTGTCACGAGAATAAGTCTTATGATTTATACGTGTTACTTTAGGGATAGCAGAAGTATTCTCTCGTATCGCATCAATAATAAGTTCTTTCTTGCTACTATCTTTTATTGAACTCTCATACAACTTCTTGTAATAAGCAGCTTCAGCTTTATGAGTTGCGACTTTCTTATCCTGCTTGACCTTTTCCTCCACCCAAAAGTCTGGGTCTTCTAACGGATCAATAGGCTCAGGAGCGATAGTGTCTGCCATTTGCTTGGCGGCAGCATACGACACCTGATCATAATCAATTCCTGAATAACCCTCCCGGTCGTACCATCGTTGAATTGTACTGCGGTGTATGTCGATTCCGTACTGTTCTTCCAGCCAGTTTCTCAGGGCTGTCCACCCCATCCCCGCTCGACGCATCTTGATGATCTTCGGTTTCGCTTGTTCTGGTATTGTCATCTATTCTCAACTTTCTATACTCTAAGTAAAGTACCTTACCACACATTATACAGGATAATTCATCCTCGTCAAGTTTCATTGCCCCATTACATTTAGGACATAATCTATTATATATGCTACGTTGCTGTTGTGTCAAGTTGTATTGACTCCCTAGCTAATTGTTTTAAGTATTTTTGGAATGCGTATGCTGGTTTTTCCATCGGATGCTTCCAAGCATTAGGAGTTTTTATAAGGCGTAGGATATATTTAGTAATCCACTTCAACTTACCTTGTACCTCCTGATCTATTGCATGATACGTTTCATGGGCATACATTCCAAACTCGTAAATCTTAGCCTCATCGTCTCCTCGATTTATCCTAAAGCGTTTAGCTACTTCCGGATAACTAGGAGTGTAATAGATTGTCCCCCAAAGGGTAATCCCTTGAGGTTTGGAAGGGAACTTTCCAGCAACCTTACCTATTTTAGAATCAACCACCACGGGCGGTAGCCGATGTATCTCCCCGTCTACCGCCGATCCACCCGACCAATATCCAAATTCTTTATGAAGTTCTTCCCGTAAATGTTTTATCCATCCTTCGGGGAACTTCAAATGATAGCCATAATTTTTATTTGTCATCATAAACGTCCAATCAGAGTAATTGTAAATGCTCTAACTTGTCTAAGATTAATTTCTTACTAACCGCACCAACCGCCCTTCCCAAGTCTGCCCCACCTTTAAAAAAGATTAGCGTGGGTATACTACGAACATCGTATTGTACCGGAGTTCGTGGGTTAAAATCAATATTTAATTTAGCAATTTTTATTGATTCCCCGTAATTTTTATCTAATTCCGTTAGGACGGGGGCTATTATTTTACATGGGCCGCACCACTCCGCCCAAAAATCTATAATAATTGGGGTAGATGTTGAAGAAATATACTCTTCAAAATACGCATCATCTATAGTTTGAATCATTATTTCTTGTTCCCCAGCGTTGAGCCAGTTAATAACGCCCCAAAAGCTAAATGAAACAACCCGCCCCCTTTCAACGTAAACGGTTCATGCTGACTTACCAGCTTTTTCAAATATTCCATTTGCACCATTGGGTCTTCGATTTCCTGTATATGCGCCATGTAATCAGCTAAGTCCAACCCCATTCTCGCAACTCCATAATAGATAGGCACTACCATGAAGTCATATATACAAATTACAAGATACGTGATAAGTGCCGTCCACCGCCAGTAATCACGCATTGTCTAGCTTGGCCCTGATACGGCAGGAGCAGTGGTGATAGAAACTTCTACGTTGTCTTCGTTGGTGAAGTTTTTGTAGATAACACTAGTAGCTATTGTAAATTCCTTAGTTGCAAAGCCGTTACCAAGACCAACTTCGTTAAGTATTACTTCCAAAGTACCAGCCTTAATTCTATCTAGAACGCAAGCTCCACCCTTCGTGTAGAGGTTACTTAGGATTAGTCTGTCGATCTTTCCATTCACGTTTGTGGTCGCTGCCGTGATTTTCACTTGGTCGTAGTAGCCACCACTTGTGAGCATATCTTCTGCCCTGTTACCACCGGAAATCCCACGATCTCTAGGAGTACCCGCAACAGCAGAGATTGATTGACCGTCCGAAGCGTTGTCCCTAACTATCAATTCATGTGCTTCGATGTTAGTTAGAGTTAAGGTATCGCATCGCCATCGGTCTACGGTCATATGCCCGACCTCAAGGAACGTTTCCGCAAAGGCGGGGTCTGCAACTGTTGGCAGTCCACCTACTATTACTGGTTTAGTTTCGCCTGATGGCAAAGCAGAGTTAGCGTATGCGGTTCCAACGGTAATATCTGAAATTTCAACCAATCCGATAGGAGTTGTTCCTAAGTCTAGGCGCAACGTATTAAATTCTTTAGCACTAAATATGGGTGAGTCCAACGGTGCGTTATAAATGCCGGGGTCGCCAGCAGCGAAACTAGGTGGCTTCATCGCTTCAGCAGCCACAGCCCCAGTAGCAGCGGTAGAACCAACAGCTATTAGACCAATTGCATACTGCGGAGAGAAGCCCATCTTCAACAGTAAACTGTAAGGCGATTTGAGAATCTGGAATGTACGTTTCCACTTAGCGGACTCAGCTTCCAAATAGTCTATCTTCTCCAGAATCCAATCACGCCACTTCTTTGATTTGCGGTATAGCTGAACAGGAGATTTAGCAACCTTTCCCGGCGTTGCCGTGATACCGTACATAATTTTTCGCAACACCCAACCAATTTTTCTGGGAGTCCAAAGAAGCATCGTAGCTATTTTGTGTCCAATATTTCCCAACGAGAGATTAACCGTTGGAAATGTCACATGCGGCACAGAAAAAACTTTCCGTAGAAAAGCCTTTATTTTATTCACGGGATTAATCCCCTTCCATTACCTTCATTGATAATGCGATTATACCACCAATTGTCGCAGTCGCCACTGGTTCTAAATCTTTATGGATCGCCATCATAGTGATCGCACCAAGAATTGCTAGTCCCAATAATACTTGTGGTCTAAATTTTGCTACCGGCATAACTTCACTCCCTCATATTTTCCTCATGTTTTTATTATACTAAATTTATATAGTTTTTCGTAACGAATCTATGACTTCTTTGAAATCTTTGTTTTCTTTATAGATATTTTCAAAGTCTTCAGAAAGTCTAATCTCTGCCCCGAAGTCTGCATCCGCCGACATTGCCGCTGCCTTGTCATCGGAATCATCTTTTTTATCCCCCACATGCTTTGCGGTCGCCGCTTTCAATCTTTCCATAAATTCACCCTGTTCTATCACAGCATCAAAGTCGTCGTCAGAAACGTCCGTCTCGACAAACTTGGGGTCACGCTCTCGTTCAGTTAATGTATCTGCTTTCTTTAAATGCTGCTCTGAGTCTATCGGGGGAACATCTTCTAGGATATCCATACCTAATGCTTGCCCTGCCCTATGGTCACTGGGATAATGTAGCCCCGCTTTAATACGATTTGTTCCAATTTGAACAGCTATCTTTTGGAAATCTTGAGAAAGTTCTGGGTATATTTTAGATAACACTCCCGCCATAACAGTTGCTTGCACCGAATGCCCACTAGGATACGACGGGGAATACCCCGCTTCATTGGGGGTAGGTTTAATATCGCTTACCTGTGCGGGTCTGGGACGATTAAACTTAAACTTTACATGATGCACAATTCGATTGACATCTTTATTTATAGCAGTTAGATAGTCTCTATCAATATCCAGCTTCTTATCTTTCAGATAATCGAAAAAGGGTTTCATATTATCTTTATCTTCTGCCTTAATATCCTCTTCTACTTTAGATGCCCCCTCTTGATAATGCTTAATAGTTGATATCTCTAACTCATTATCTGGTGGCGCAGAAATAGAATCCAGATACTTCTCCGGTTCTTTCACTAGAATATTATATTTTCTATGTAATACGTCTGTGTGATGTTTCGTAGGATGGCCCCAAACTTTAGGGTTCTCACCTTCGGAAGCCTCCTTACGTAAATCTTTATCTAATGATTTATCTCTGCGTGGGTCTCCCTTCGGCGCGCCACCATGTAAATCTATAGCCGATTTCGCGCCGGGTTTCTTTACCCTGTAATGCGGAGTTAGAGCATGACAGTTTGGACATATTAATTCTAAGTTATGTTTAGAGTTATCCCCGTGATCACCATTTATATGATTCAATTCTAATGGTACAACTGAGCCTTTCCATTCATTAGACTTACAAGAAGCACATTCTCTGGGGAATACTGCCTCACGTATAATCCTACGCTTCAATTTGTCTGATTGCATGGGGTATTTATTTGAAAAGTAGTCTTCCAAACCCCTAGACTTTTCGATATCTTCCCCTTCGACAACTTCATTCTCCTCAGGTTTAGGGATGTTCTCTGAAGAATATAAATTACACCACGTATCTTCTTCTATATATCCTGTAACTAAATGACATTCATTATCATCTTCTTTAAAAAAGATGCAAGACCTACATTGAACGTCTTGGCTTACCTCAAATGGTGTTGCGTCACGGAAGCTAGCTTGTTCTTGGGTAATTTTCCCTTCTTCGCCAGAAGACTCTGTATCTAAAGCTTTTTCATAATGTAACGCCCCTGCATTATCATCATCTTTCTTCTTCCAATCGAGAATTTTTGGACGATAATTAGTTACAGTTTCATTTTCCGGTAGCTTGGTATCTACTTTATTACGTAGTTTCGGGTCTTTCATTTTGTATTCTTTAGCTACATCCTGTAGTAAGCGTACAGCAAATTCTGAAGGAGACCCCTTTGAAAGACTTTTTCGTTCTGGCGAATAATCTGTAAGCCACGATCCTAAACGCTCTATCCCGCTTTTCTTCTTATGCTTTTCCTTCTTTTCTTGTACCTTCGTTCGCCGTTTCGCACTTGACCCACCATGAGTTGGAGTGAACACGCCAGAGTCCGTAGATGTAAACACAGTTCCCGCACCAGCGTCACCGCCGAACCCGCCGCCACCGTCTTCCTTTTCTAAAGGTTTAGTATTATCCTGTGTCATACGAGGATGCGACATCATTTCCAATACTTGACGTTTTTGCGTTTTAGATAAGTTATCCGATTCGTTTTCATATGTGCGAAAGAACTCCGGGTCGCCGTCGTAATATAACTTATGAAGTTTATTTATAGTATACACAGAAATTATTTGTTCTTCACTAGGCATTTTTAGCCCTCCCCGTAAGGTTCAAACCCGAATGGAGCTTTTTCTACAATTATAAAATCTAATAGGCTAGAAAGTGGCTCAGTAATATCTTCAGATTTCTTTATAGATGTCTTGGCTTTCTCCCTTATCTTACGCTCACCCTTTTCGGTAAAGTCCTTTCTTTCAACAGGAACTTTTTCTTTACGTATGATTTCCAAATCTTCTTCCGTCGGTTGTCTAGTTAAATACACTTTAACTCTACCCTCTAAATATTTTTTCTGTTCATCCTTCAAACGCTGCTTGGCGAATAACTCAACGTAATCTCTAACATACGTACCATAATCCCCTGAAGAAAGTAAGTCATCTAGGTGTTGTAATAGGGTTTTTTCTTGTTTAGTTTGTGTAGTCATTAGCCTAATATTATCCTTCGTAAAGCTCTCTTATCCAACCCTGAACCAAACTCGTCAGTTTTTTTAGCTGAAAACGTGGGAATTGTAGCGGGCGTTTGAATACCGTCGTCATCGATTACGGCCTCCGAAAACTTATAACGAGCTAAATCGGGATAAGCAACTGGGTTTACTCCTACATGGTAGGCAAATTCGTTCTTATAATGCTCTCTAAGGGGTCGTCCGGACTGATCTTCATGAATATTATCATGTTTACGAGCATAAGAAGCAAAACTCCCAGAAAGTACCGTCCTTCGGTTTATTTTCATATTTTGCCAATCTAGTAATTCCGTACATATATCTCTTGACGCTTTAGCTATTTTTGCCTTGCCTTCAGGGGTTTTCGCTTCTCGGCTTGACATCTTAAGATCATGTTGAGCAAATTTTAATAGCCATACGCTAAATTGTTCCATCCCATGCCCGGAATACCCTATCTTTTTTTTACTCCAGTCTTCCCCGTCAACATCTTTGGCATCTGGTTGATACCGTTCCGATGCTATACGCTGCGCTAAAATCTCTGTAGGAAACTCATTAAAAAATTGCTTATTATTCTGATGCACCAGCGTAAAATATTGATCATTAGTTCCATCATTCCACCGTTTTTTCGAGTTGGTGAAAGGTATATCTGGTATAAATTTCCCTCTAACACCACGGGATACATGATCTAGCCATGTAAACTTGTCATGAATTATTTTGTTAAGAAACTCCCCCGCTTCATCTGATGTCCCACTATGTATTAACTCGTGTATTACTGTTCCACGAAAATCCTTAATTGCTTGCGGGCGTACAGTATACTTTGACCTTTCGAAAAACCTGTTGGGGGGGAGAATTCCACGAGTTAATGTAGCCTCAGACATTGCTATTCCGTTTTCCACGTTCGAACGTATGTTCTTTTCCCTTACATTTACACCCAGCCATTGGTTTACGACCTCTGAATAAATTTGCCTTACCTTGAATAGGGTTGCGGGGGATGCTTTACGTATAAATCCATTCCAACCGCCCCCATCCCCTAATGGATCAGTTTCCCTCGCCAGTAGTTTTCTATCTGTGGTAGTAAATAACTCATTGCTTCGCAGATTTACCAGATTTTCAACTTTCGGTAGAATATATAGTTGGTGTGAGTCCTGTATTGATAGTATTTTAACGTTCGGGTTAGTCGGGAGATGATTTTCCCCGCCATGATACTCAATTTTGCCTAGTAAGCTATGAATTAGAGCCGTTAGATAATTATCTTGCAATTCATTGAACCGCTCCCTAGCACCTTCTATTTGCTTTGTTTCCGAATACGGGTTACCTTTATCAGTTCTCAATAACAATCTATATGCTTTTGTTGCTTTCTCCCTTGCTTTTATATAGTCTTCCTCAAGTTTTGGGTTCTCGTTTAAAGCCTTCGTTCGTTCCCTTAGGAACGCCGCATTTGAAGCGGGGGTATCCGTTCCTCGTGGAAATTGTTTTTCCACTGCGGACATAGCAATTCTAAATATGTCGCCTTGTACTTCACTTTGAAGGCTTTCTATACGTCGAATGTTAACCCACGGATCGGCACCGAAGATATCCTTAAGCTCAGGGTTAGCCTCCACCATTTCATTAACGCCTTGTTCTAATTTATCCAACGCTTCAGCAACTATCTGAGCAAATTCATCTTTATGTTCAGTTGAACTTAGTTGCGAGTAATCATAAAAATGTCCTACCTTAGGCCCTGTGTATACTTTTACCTTTTCCCCGTTTACTTCTGGAGCATCTTCTGGGTCTTTAATATATTTACGAGTTGTAATTTCTTTTCCTTCGTAATCTTCCCGCTCACTATCTTGACTCCCAAGACCCTCAATAGGTTTTATTGGTGTTACCTCACCTTCTGGGGTGACTTGGAAGGGGGGAGCCTTTGATAGAATTACAAAATCTAATAGCTTAGAAAGAGGATCGTCAGCTAATTTATAAAGGGACTTATCAACGTCGTCATCTTCCGTAGGAGCTTTTAACCATGGGTATTTTTTTGATTCTTTTATATCTCGTTTCGCACTTGCTGTAATAGTATCTCGCAAGTCTTTAGGTAGCTTATGAAAGCTATGGGCGGGGTCTTTCAAGCTATCAAGATACGTTCGTTGATAATGATATTGTTCCTTTGCATAAGAATCACTATAATGTGGGGAAGCAGGATTCATTTTAGCACGATGCTTATCTCTATGATGCCAGTGGAAAAAGAACTGGTCATGCGTTCCGTCTTTGGGGTCTACCCCACTTGCTTTATAGCTTGAATGTTTAATTGCCTTTTTCCATGCGTCTGAAGAAATCAGTAATTCACCTTCCCTTAATATACTGCTTCTCATATCTGATATAATATCATCCCGATGTATTAGAAATTCATGAAGCTGCCCTCTTCTATTACCTGCTGAGGTTGCAAACTCTTTTGCGGTATGTTTTTGTACCGATACCGGAACCGTTTGCCCAGTTGAGTATCTTTGTTCTGCGATTTTTACCGAAGCCTCCTTCGCTTTTGGATCGCCCTTCTCCCATTCTGATTTGTTTCCTCTGTAAACCGTTACAAATTCCGGTAAATCTCTTGTAGTATAGTTAGCCATTCTTTGCACTTCATCTACAAATTGTTGCAACTTTTCGGGCGTTATCCGTTTTTCCATAGCCTCTCCACTATGACCTTTCTTAAAAGCTATATCCATAAAATAACTACGCGCATAGTCAACATCGTCACTATCCACCCCGTTGTGTGCATCTTGTATAAGGATTAAGGCGTTTGAAACGTGATCATAATTATTCGCCATTGCATCCCGTTCTTGTGTCTTAGCCAGATATTTCCCTAATGGAGATTTAAATGTTAGGGCTTCCTCTTTTGAAAGACCTTTATTTTCTTCTTCAAATCTTTTTGCACGTTCTTGATTTTCTGGAGATGCGGAAACAATCTTCTCGCCTCTTTTTAATCCAATACGATTTATACCACGTTGTATCTTGAACGCCTCTATCTCGTCTTGTAGTGCATCTAATTGCTCTAACTGTAGTAGTCCGTCTTTAACCCTTTGCTCTGAATTTGCCCGGAGTTCTCCCTGAAGATCGGACATCAATTCATTACTGTCAACCTTCCTTCCTAAAATTCTTACCATGGCGTTATTAATCGCACCTTCCCACTCATCTTTATCATCTGCCGCTTTTAGCCAGTCCCCGTAGTGTTCAGAGTCATACGTTGTGCTTCTATCAACACCACCCCAAGCCGAATGGCGAAGCGGGTGTTTGTTCGTCTTTATGTTATCAGCGAACCTCCGTGCCATACCAGCAACAGTCCCATCATCGTACCTACGATTTGTTATCGCATGTAACATATCCCTTCTATTCTGCACGGGATTGAGTCCAAAACCTGAGCGATTTAAGTCAATTTCTTCCCCTGTACGGCTATGTTCTGTGCTTAGACCTGAATCCTCGAACTTGATACCTAAATCATCAAGAGTGATTTTACCTTCGTCACCAGCTTCCCGTAACTCATCAATCGTGTTTTTCTCCCCCGTAGCAGCCGCATATTGTCCTGCTTTCAACTCTCTTGTATCGTAGAAGGTTCCCTCGTCTACCCCCGTATGAGGGCGTAACCCCAGTCTCTTAATTTCTTCAGGAGAAGCATACTCTCTAAAGTCTTCTGGGACATCATCTTTGGGTCGGTCACTTGAGGTGTCTCCGATACCCTTTATACCTTTAATACCTTCTTCCGCTTTTGTAAAATTAAATAATTTTGCCACATACCCAGAAGCGTGTGCGGCTTGTGCTACTTTCCTTGCCTTCTTGCGAGAATCAAAGGGGCCTTTACTACCCCAGTACCATTTGTTATCTCGCTGACGTACAGGCATTAATCGTTCTCGTTGTCGTCGTCTACGTCATCGTTGGGGTCTTTACGTTTATTAGACCCTGACGGATCATAACTTACTGTTGGATTAGTTGGGGATTGGTTTGGGAATGGAACTATAAAGGTTGCTTTCTTTATTTCACCTAATCCATTAGGAGATAAGTCAGCTACATAATCTACACCCTTCTCAATGAACCACATTTGCGAACCGTCTGGAGATACTTCTCTAATAGTAGGGGTAGAGAAGCCTTGCTCATTTAAAGATTGTATCCATGTTTTATTTATCTCAAGTCCCCAAGCCCTGTCCTCCGCTTTTTCTTTTCTCTTATACGCCCATTCGTCTATATCACGTTCTTCGTTAGGAGATTTATCCTGCCAGTCTGGAGTACGCCCACCAGTGCGCCCCTTAAATTTACGCTCTGAGGATGGGATAGCTTTTTCCATAGCTTGAATATCAGGTAATGCTTCTCCGCCACCCTCTTCTCCGCCACCCGGTACTTCAGGTTGTTCAGATTTTTGTTCAGCTTCTTGTATTTGCTGCTCAAGTTGCAACTCCTGTCCTTGAGCTTGCATTTGAACAGTCTTAGCCATTTCTCCGGTAACAATAAATTCTGCGTCTTCCAAACCAACACTATCTTCTTTTAATTTAATTTCAAACCCCAGTTGGGCTAATTGACTTGCGATACCCACTCTCTGTTGAGCAAAACTAATTCGGGTCGCTTCTGCTTTTTCTTCAGGAGTTGGTAACAATAATTCAAAATCAGTTATCCCAAAAGCTTTCAAAATCTTTGGGAACACTTTTTCATGAAATAATCTTTGGTCGGATTCAACTACACGACTCATAACAACTAATTGTTGAGTCTGGGTGGATAGACCACCAAAAGCTTCTGGTGCGCCTTGCCATGCAGGGGTTACACCCCATACCGCCCCAACACGTTCTCGAATCTCTTCTTTAACCGGAAGATAATCCATCTCTTGTAACGTATGGAACAAACGTACCAAGTCTACTCGCCCTCTTTGGTTACGACTAGAAACCGCAACCATAGGGATGTAGTTCGGGTCTAACCTAGTTTGGGCGGCAATGTGTTCTCGTTCCTTACGCAAGCTTTCTGGATCATCAGTTGTCACCATAAGCATTGACGCTGGCATCTTACGCTCAAAGAAGTACCGATATATGTTCTTATCCATTCCAATTAATGTAAGAGCTTTTTCAAACACTGTAAGAATTGGAGACCACCCATACGTTTCGGAGGGAGAAAATTTAGAAACATGTATAATTTCGGTATCTCTAAGATAGATATGTTGGTTCCTGTGGTAGTATTTATACATTGCAGGAACACGGTCATACCCTTTCTTGGATTTCCCCGGCACTTCCTCAACATCACTTCGATCCATAGGACATATGAAATGAGCATTTTTAGGGAGACCGGCTTGATCAAGATCAAATTCAACAAGCGCGGGGTTTAATCGACGTATTTCTTTTACTTTAGATTTTATATTCCCCCCATCATCATAATACTCTTTTACTAAATACAAAAATCCATCATCAACAGTATTTATATCATTATGAAATTGTCTGAGAACCGACTCTAAACTTTGGTCAAAAACGTTGGCATCCGTTAAAAAGGTATTAAAAACTTTTAATTGTTCTCGATCAGCCTTTTCTTTTGTGGGGTGAATTTCCATGCCACGCCTAAAAACTTCTCCCGTGATATGTCCTAGAGCGGTACGAATTTCAGCTACGGAAAATGCAATTGTCTGTAAATCTTGCACAAGCTGTTGCCTGTATGCCATCTGGTGGCGAACCCATGTGTTGACAATGTGATCAAGACCTATTGACGGTGAAGAACTTGTGTCCCCCTGCTGCTTCATTAACTGAATGAAGTTCAACCCCTCGTTCATATCCATCATTTGCTGCGCCATTCCGGGCATTTCAGGCATATATTCAGATAATTTCATAAATTAATCCTTGGGTAATTCGTTTAGATTACTAGAAGCTATGGTATCCATAGCAGCTAGTTTGATAACCGCATCCATAGCTTTTTCTTTTATAAAGTAATCTTGTGACCGATTACTATGTACACGTAATTGTGCCAACTCATCATTTTGTTCAGATACTTTAATTTCTAAGTTCCTTAGTTTTTCTTGCGCCGCACTATATTCCGTTAGAACTTGATCTATTTCTTCGCTAGATCGTCCGCTGGAATCAGCTACATTATCTAAAATTCCTAAACGTCCCGCTTCTTTCATTAGAGATATAAACGCTCCCTCAGATATAGCCGTTACCGCTTCAGTCTTGTCGGGAACTTCATCATCCGGGCCGATGCTTTTTAAATCATCGTGCCACGTATCGAGAACTCTCCATGTCCCCGCCTCATCTCTATTAGCAATATATTGCTCATCACGTTCTCTAAGAATATTACCTAATGTCATTACTGTTCTCCTTACTTTACTTATCTATTATACTACAAAAATTAAAATTTACGCTATGTGGCACTTACTCCAACCACAAGATTTGCACGTTACGCACCCTCCCTCTTCTACAAGGTACACATTATCACAGCAAGGCTCATTATTTCCTATCTGCAATGATGCGTAATCTACATCGAACCCGTTTAATACCCCCTGTTTAGGGGAGTCCGCCTTTACTAAAACTTCCTTTTCACGGCTCCCCGACCTATAAACTGTAATCCCTTTGCAACCATTCTCCCACGCTGTCATATAAGCAGTATACACATCTTTAGTAGTCGTGTCATTCGCAAAGTTTATTGTTTTAGATATACCAGAATCACAAAACTCTTGGAACGCCGCTTGCATTTTAACATGCGCCTCTGGGGAAATATCTTCAGCGGTAACGTAAACTTCCTTTACCCACTTTGGAACATCAGGACGAGTTTTAATAGACCCCCCATTTGAAATATAGTCCATTAATTCATCCGAATAAAAACCATATAGTTTGGCATCTGTTTCAAAATATTTATTAATGTAATATAAGGTTTTCCCTTCTAATATATTCATCTTACGCCAAGCAAGAGCGAATGTTGGTTCTATCCCACTTGAGGTGTCCGCAAGCATAGAAATAGTTCCGGTTGGGGCGACCGTCAAACGGCAAGCATTTCTAAATTTTTCTCCCGATGACTCTCCTGAACTCATATAATCGCTGTTATGCCACGCTGGGAAAACGCCCCTTTCCTCCGCTAACCTACGAGATTCATTATCAGCAACGTCTTGAATGAACCCCATAAGAGTCCCACCAACTTGACGGCCCTGTTCAGTATTATATCCTATCCGTAATTGAATAAGCAAGTCTGCGAATCCCATAACACCAAGCCCAATTTTCCTAGTTGCTTTAGTCATTCTTTCTATTTCGGGCGTTGCGTAATAGTTTGCATCAATAACATTATCTAAAAAGCGTATAGCAATTTTAACTACTTTACCTAATTCCGACCAATCAACCTTTTCTTTCCAACTTAATGATGTCCCTAATGCTGGGGGCTTAAAGAAATTAACCACGTTAATTGAGCCTAAATTACAAGATTCGTTCCCTAATAGGGGTTGCTCTCCGCATGGATTGGTAGCAATCATACGACCGTATTGTTCTATAACATGGTTATCTCGATTTACAGTATCAAGGAAAACCACACCCGGCTCACCATTCCTCCATGCCCCGTAGACAATTTTACTGAAAACTTCACGGGCATCTAATTCTTCCACCACTTCATTATTTCGAGGATTGATTAGAGGATAATTCATCCCCGCTTTAACCGCTTTCATGAAATCATTTGTCACCCCAACAGAAAGATTAAAATTATGAATATCCCCCTCAACGGATTTACAAGCAATAAATTCTAAAATATCAGGATGGTGAATGTCCATAACCGCCATGTTCGCACCATCACGTTTACCCCCCTGAGTAATCATAGACGATACTCGTGATAGGGTTTTAAGAACTTCTACAGGCCCACACGAAATACCATGCGTGGTTTTAATTCGGTCTCCTTTGGGGCGTAGGTTAGATAAAGCAAATCCCGTACCACCCCCAAATTTCTGAACCATTGCCGTATCATGAGCAGCTTTCATTATTCCTTCCATACTATCTTCGAGGGGCAGAACAAAACACGCAGACAAAGTACCTTGTTTAGTTCCAGCATTCATTAACGTCGGAGAATTAGGGATAAAATCTAAATTAGACATAATAGTATAAAACTCATTAGATGTAAGTTGCACATCAATATCTAGTTTACCATATTTCTTTTCAACAATGGCAATTGCATCCGCAACTCGACGAAACATCGCAGGGGCATCTTCTACTACTTCATTAGAATTGTCCTTTAAAAAGTATCTTTTCTTGGCGACTACTTCAGCTTGTGAACTCAGTGTAATGGGTATAGTTCCGATGGTGTCCGTTAACGTCATAATTGTTGTCATTTATTTCTCCTACCCTCTGTATCCACAGTATAAACATAATTTCCGTTCCATTACCCAAAAACTTGGCTGGCACACCCCTTCGGAACAACTGGGGTTTAAATGCTCTGTTGGTTCTTCTTGGGGGTTAACGCTTTTATAGTTTAACATAGTGTCTAAACGTTCCGCAACCCCTTTGTCTATACCGTCTTTTCCCGCCCTACCTTCAGGAGTCTCTCCGGGTGCTACAGCCTCAATCCAATCAGACGTACTCCCTAAAGTTTCATACTTAAATATCGTAGTTTCCCAAGCAGCTTGTACAGCCATGGCAATAGAAAAGAAAGCATCCCCATGACCCATCGGTGTCACTGGTGCTTTCAAATCATTATTTACAGAAATAATCTGTTGGGTTTGTCGTTCATCTTTTAACAGTCTTAATTTGTCGCCATGGACATATTGTTCCATAATTTGCGACATGGTATGTTTACTCTTAGCAGTAAACGACATTGGGTGCCAAACTTGGTCTAAACCACGATCTTCTAATTCTCCCCTTGTATTATCAATATACCCTTTTTCTAGCTGAAAGTTTTGCGAAACTTCATTCAAAAACTGGATTTGATCAGAATAATTCCAACCGTCTAACCACGTTTGATTTACTTGGCGTAATTCTTCACCTATGCGACTAAAAATTACAAGGTGAGAAGGGTGGCGTTTTTTACCAACATCAAATCCTGCAAATAATTGTTCGTTAGGTTGTCTCTCATATTTTTTATGTACGCTAAATTCCCGTAAATTTCCATCTTCACACTTCTCAATATCTTCTCTATTAAAATAAGACTCCGTTTGAAAGGAAGGTTGTAGTAAAAACTCTGACGCAAAAGATTTAGGTCGTGCTTTTTGTTGTGCTAGCAACCACTCTTCCGAATATAAATCTGGCATAAGTACACGACGGGTTGGGGTAGGATCAAAAGCAGGAAGAACCCTAGACATGAAACGATCATCTCGTTGAAGCTTAGATAATAAATCGTCGGGTAACATAGGAGTCCCCAATACAATTACGGGGGCTTCTTGATTTGGGATAAACATAGTTTCGGTCATAAAGTGATCTTCAATTTTATTCATTTCCCCCAACTGTAGAGGGTTTTCTGGGTCTCTTAAAATATCATCTGCAATTAATGCTCCATTAACATGCATACCTCGTTTGAAAGAGAACAACCCACCATGTAAAATCTCTACAGGTTTATTATTTATAGTGTAACGAAACTGAAATTCCGCACGAGTATTTCTAGCTGTTAACATATCCATTAAAATAGGGTTACGTTGAACCGTTTTATTAATTTCGGAGATATGGTAACGAGCCATTGTATCACTATACGAAAGATACAGAATAGACGTATCACGTTTCGCTTTCAGCAAACGCCAAACACTAAACGCATGTCCTAATAAAGTACTTTTAAAATGGAAACGTGGGAGTATAGCAACGTAATTCATACGCTCCTCTACAGCCCTTTCCGCATCGTCCGCTATTATACCGACATGCCATGAATCAAAGAGGTCAGGTCTATCGAAACTTTTAGCCCAGATTTGAGTAATAAATTCTTGGAAGCTACCTATCTTTGTTCTTTGTTGTGACGTTAATCCTGCCGATAATTGTGCTAGTGCATCCGCTACAGTAACAACCTCATTTTGTTTAGGAGTTGTCATTATTTAGCATCTGCACTTTGAAGAAGTCCTTGGAATCTACCAGAAATTCTACCTATTACCACAGGGTCTTCGATCTCTTCTACTAAAACATTAAGGATATCTTGAACAAATTGGATATTAATTAGTCCTTTCATGGTCTCACGTTCTCCTTGGATACCCATATCAATGGTACGAGCGGCTGTACCAGCGTCATGGAACTCTAAACCCTCTAAATCATCTTCAGCTTTATGTCTAATTTTTTCATAGAGGTCAAGATGCTCTGTGTTTAATCGTGCGAATCGTTGACTCTCTGATTCCATTACTGCTGTAGAAGCTTGGCTATGCAATTCTAAACGTTTCTCATCCCAATTATATTTCTTTGACCAAGAATAAATGGTTGAAATAGTAACAGCTACATCAAACTTATCTGATATTTTTTCAGTAATTTCTTTAGCAGTATGCTCCCCAGAAACATATAAACCCATCGCTTCTAATCGCACTTCAGGAGAAATGAGTCTAGGCATTAGTGTACTCCAAACGCTTCAGTCCCATGTTCTGGGCTTTGTGAATCGATGTTCCCGCCGTATGGGGAACCATCGGATTGTAACAATTTACTAAAATCCATATAGCCTGTCTTATTCGTGGCAGCGTTGAAGCAAGCCGGTACTTTAAATTTAGCTCCATTAGAGAAGAATTCTTTGTATTGTATACCGATCTCATCTCTGGTACACACACCCTGCCAAACATTTTCTCGTTCACTGATTGGCTTATAGTTGCTGTTTTTTCTAATCGTACTCGTCGTTCGTTGGGTATCTTCAAACTGTTTATTGTTTACGCAGTCCAAATACTTACACCACACTACTACGCCCCGTTGTTTTTTAAACTCCTCGAATGTCATATCATTAGGTAGCTTATCTTCATACGTTACTTTTTTAAGCTCTTTACCTTTACTCATATAAAATGTCATAGGTTTTTCTACTTTAGGCAATGGACTCTCCTTGTCTTTTCGCCCACAAAGCTATACAAGCTGCGTCGGCGTAATCTTGTTCTGGGAATATATCTCCCCACTTATCTACAGCAAATTTTTTAATGTCTGGTTTACCCGCATTACCTTTACCTAGAATTTGTTTTTTCCAACTTCTATTATCCACAGGATAACAAGAGATTCCCTTAGTATGTAACATGTATTTCGCAACACTTACCACACCAGAAATTTCCATAGTAGTACGAGCATTTTGGATATAAATAGCTGCCTCAATTGCAGAACACTGTATTCCATTATACTCTAATTCTTCGTTAAGATATACCCCAAAGTTATCAAATATTTGATAAAGCCGATTATCAAAAGTATCCTTCGGAGTCGAATGAAATTTTAACTTAGAAACTATCTCTTCTAAGTCGTTGACTATAACTCCATGTACTGCTTTGGAAGAACAATCTAATCCTAGATAGTTCATCGTTGACGTTCCCCCATTGTCCTTAAGCCCACTACACGAGATACTGATGCGTAAGCCTTATCGTAAGCTTTAAGGGTGCCACTTAACTGCCTCAGTGCAGCATCTGTCTCGATAACCTCTTTACGCAATTCCCACAGTTGCGTGTACCTGTTCAAGGCTTCTCCCCGCAACTCTTCTCTTGTTGGCTTCTTCTTACCAGATTCTTCTCTTTCCGTAGCAATCTTATGTGTAGCCTTAGCTAATCCGTCGTCAAAAGCTGCTTGTAATGCGGAAAGCGTACTATCCAGCTTTGCAACTTCCGCTTCTAGGTAACTAGTGTACCCACCAAACATGGCTAAGTAACTCTCTAAACCGTCATTGGAAACACTGGCATAGTCACCTAAGGGTAACTTAGGTAAGCCAGAAATATCTACATTGAAAGATGATACCTGTAAATCAGAAGATAACTTCCTTCGTACAGTACCCAATGCTTTCATGGGAGTCCATGATTGATTTTCGTCTTGTGGGACTCCATCTTTATAATTAACCACTTGTCACCCCTTTACATTTACACCATGTATCCCCAGTACACTTTTCCGGTAAGGCACTCATATCCATAATAGTAAAACAACGTTTTAGTAGTGTATCCCATACTTCTACGTCCCGCTCCACCTTAAACGCTTTTAGATTTTGGTCATTTTTATTTTCGTATAAAACAATACCATAGTCTTTATTTAGCATGTTTAGATAAATTTGTAACTGTATGAAATGGTCGTGTTTTGGGGAACTTTTTAGTTCATTAAAACCCCTATCGTTAATTGACTTTAATTCTAGTACCGCTTCGCCTTTAGTAGGATGGGCAATAAGAAAGTCCAACCGACCACTAATGGGAGGGGAGGCTAACTTTAATGGTTGCTCACGAGCGATAAGAATATTCATCTTTGTAAAATATTTATTCATACGATCTTCTAATGATGAACCAGTATCAAAGATACGTTTTACTCTGGGGTCTAAGTCTTCCCACGGAAGTAACCCGTTAAAAGATGCATAGAGATACTTATCACAAGTACTACCTAACGCAGATGGGTAAAAGACTTGCCCACGATGAGGGGACATCTTCCCCTTTAAATGCTCATCTAATACCTTGAGGAAATCTTTATCTTGATTACTAACTCTAGGACTAGACTTACGTTTTGCAGGTTTCTTTTTTATCCCTGTGGTGTTGCCAATTTGTTTAATTCCCGCCATAGAAATTCCTTTATCTTACCTTTAGTTGTTTCTTTACAATGTAATACAATTTGTATATCTCCGGTCTCTATTAGTTTCCGGTCTCGTATTCTATCTCGTTTACCCAAATGTCCATACACACCGTCCGCTTCAATTACCATACTAAGTTCAGGTATATAGAAATCTACCGTGTATGGTGGAAAAGGTGCTTGCGTTTCGCAACGTATGCCCCATTCAGATAAATAGCCAGCTATTATATTTTCCTGATCGGTATAATCTCTAGGTAACACTAGTTTTTAATTCCTCTAGTAATTCCTCATTTTCTAAAAAGATTTTCTTTAATCCATTTAGACCCATATATTTCTGTTCTTTATGGGTATACCACGGCCCTGCTTGCGTGATTAGTTTCTTATTTAAAGCTTCTCTAATGTAGCTTTCTAAAATATCTATACCTCCATCTACCCTAAAAGGTACAGCCGCAGAGTTCCAATTCTCCCCACCGATCTTAGTCTTACGTAACCTAACTTCCATATCAAAGCCTACCTTGGTACCATTTTCCTCTATCCAACCTTTACGGCGTACCTGCAAAAGCGCATGTGCAAAGAACGATTGTGCCAACCCACCGGGCATATTATCTAATGCCACGGGGCCGATACTACTACGAACTTGATTGACGGCTACTAATGCCCCACCATTAGATAAACTTGGAAGAACTTTAGGTAATGATGAGTTAACAAAACGTGCTTGCCATGCCATTGGATTAAATGAAAAATCTTCTTCTAAGTTTTTATGGGGTACGAGACCAGCAATACTATCTAATACCACTAAATCAAATGACGCATCTAACAAGGTGCGTATCGTATCCATTGCTTCTTCCCCACTTTCGGGTTGCCCAACAAGTATTTTTGACGTATCTACCCCGCATCGTGCCATCCAATCCGAATCCCATGATAACTCTGTGTCAATCCACGCTGCCTGTCCGCCCGATTTTAAAACATTAGCACAGATTTGTGACGCTAAATAAGACTTCCCTACGTTAGTAGGCCCATAGATTAGAGTTAGGCGTTTCTTCGCTATGCCCCCACCCGTTAATCTATCGAGGGCTGGGATGTTGAAAGGTATTCTAGAGTATTCAAAGGCACTATCGTCTCCACGAAACAGATTTAGTTTCTTATCTTTAAGTAAACCTTCAATAACTTTCTCAGAATCTGTCTCCATCTAAACCCCCTTAGGTAATTGTTCCTTACGGTTATTACAGGCTTCCGCCCACGCAAAACAAACCGCAGCACATTGTATAATTTCGGTATACATGTCAGCTTCGTTTTTCTCATAGACTTCTCGTGCTACTTCACCCAGTTCTTCTGTTAATATAACTGTCCAATGATCATCGGAATTAAAGGTTTGGTCTCCCCATTTTAAATCTTGACTCTCTCGTTCTAGTAAAACCTGTTCAAGAACTTTAGCTCTGGTTAATTCTTTAATACTCATTTAGATGAACCTTCGTTTAATACTTCGTCAATATTCTTGTCTACTTCATCCCGAACATGCGCCCACATTTGACCAAGTGCTAGTTCTGATCCTTCAAGCTGTGTGGGGATATCCATATCAGTATCAATATCATGTATCTCACAATCAATACGTGCGTACTGATTAGTGTCTAGGGGGCCAACTCTAAAAGTAAACCCTAACTTCAATCCAACTTTAGCCATTAAACTCTCCTTAATCCCAATCTATGTAATCACTAATTGTAACAGGTTCGGGGATTTCTGTCAATGCGAAATCCTTCTTTGTCGCCCACGAAGGGGAGCAAACTTCTACATCCACCTCAAGGGGTATCCCCAAAGTATTTTCTTGTAACAACGTTTGAACGTGTGGTGTCACTTCTTCTAACTCATCATTATGAACTTCACAAATAATCTCATCATGAACCTGAACTAAAATATTACTTTTTTTATCCTGTAAATATTTATCTACTTCTATCATCCGCTCACTCAGAATATCGGCACTTGTTCCCTGAACTAAATAATTCACTCCCTTATAAGCTAAATCTTTAGGCACAATATAAAGTCTCCCATATCTATTCTTTATCCATCCCCTACTACTAACAACTCGTACTACCTTCTCAAAGAATTCTCGTGATCCCTTTAGTCCCTTGAAATACTGTTTCTTGTAGTCAGCAGCCTGTTGCATAGTGACACCTAGTTGCACTCCTAGTTTACGGGAACCAATCCCATAGATAGTACCAAAGGTAATAGCTTTTGCCATCTGTCTGTAGTATTTATATTCGGAGTCTTCTTCCTTAACTCCAAACGCCAGTGTTGCGGCTTCACCATGGAAATCTACATCTTCTTTCTTTAGTAAAGCTTCAATCTCTGGGTTACGGAAGTAGTCTAAAAATACTCTAACTTCCATTTGAGAGTAGTCGAACCCAACTAAAGAGTAACCGGGGCGTGGAACGAATAGTCGCCGTATAGAAATCTGCTCTTCATCTGATTCATCGTATGACTCATCTCCGATAAAGCCCCATGTATCTATAACCTCGTCAGATAACCCTGCGTTAAACACGCCTCCTTTAGCCGCAACCGCCGCAGAGATACGCCCACGTACCACTTCCCTGTCCTCTATTGAGAGAGGCTCGTCAGACAGCCGAAAATGAGTTCGGGGTAAGTTCTGTAGGTTTGGGTCTCTAGAAGATAACCGCCCCGTTAGAGTTCCCCAGTTACAAAAATTTGTATGCACGACATCTGTATCAAAGTAAGGTTCTAAGTAAGTAGCCCGTAGTTTATCTAGGGTACGATACTGTCTCATATAACCAGCTACCGGGTGGTTGATCTGCGCTAACGCTTCTTCCCCCCATGAACTATTTCCTTTAGACGTTTTAACTGTTGATTTTATACCTAAGGCTGTTAATGCTTCACCAACCTGAGCGGGACTCGTTAGAAGAAACTCATGTCCTGCCGTCTGAAAGATACGTTCTTTAATCTGCTCTTGACGTTGCATGATTTTCTCAGCAGCTTGTTTAGCATAATTACTATCGACAGGCAACCCACGCTTTTCCATTGCGTACAAAACGTGAGTTAATTCTTTCTCTAAGTCAAAAATCTTTGTCTGCTTCGTTCGTTCTAGTTCCTTAATACGATCTTGATATAATTTCCATGTATACTCAACATCTTTTTCGCAATATGGCCCTAGAATAGTTGGGGGTGCTTGAGAAAAATCTTTATTCCATTTATTCTTACGGAGTATTTTCTTGGTGGTTATATCGTATTCCGCCGCTTCTTCACCGTAACTACGTTTGATCGTAGCGGTAAGGGAAAATTCTCTAACATCCGCTGGTTCTGTTAGCCGTACCAACACAATTACGTCCAGCAATTCTTTGTCGGACACAATAAGACCCTCATTCTCTAGGAAGTGTAAATCAAATTTGATATTGTATCCTATAAGTGTAGAACATTTGTTCATAGCTTCCATTAGTTGGAACAATTGTGGTGGATGTAAGTTTACAGCTTCGAGAGAAGGGTAGTGTCTAAACGGGAAATAGTATGTATCTCCAGTTTCGACAGCTACCCCAATCCCACAAATCTGATTTTTACCATGCCACTCCAGACCATTAGTTTCTACATCTACAATCCATGTTGGATACTCTTTAATGACTGTAAGAACCGACTCATATGTATCTGGAGTAACTAGCATTTAATTGAAGAGGTCGTTCTCCAACAAGGTATCCGTGTTACCTGTATCTAACGACACTCCCTCACTAGATGGAGTTGCTTGACTTACCTGACCATAACGATCTTTGTAATAGACTTTAATACCAGTAAGATCAGAAACCGAAGCGAGTTTATCAGCAGGTACATCAGTGTTTCTTGCCGTTGCTGTCAGAGTGTACGATGTATCGTACATCCCTGTGCCAGTACGCTTCACTCTAATGACTCCCTTGTTCAAGGCTCCCCAATCATTATAAACATCTACAAGTTGGTTCCAAATGTAATTACTGCGACCAAAACCTAACGGAATTACTCGAAAATCATTAACGTGTTGAACGAACAGTTTCTTCCCTTGAGGGCCTTCAACTTCTTCCCAATCATCAAAACGCTTCTCAGTGTGCATAATATCATGAACATATGCCCAAAATGCAAACTTGTGAGACGCTCTTATGTTATCGGGAACGTCTGACGCATCTACATCATCGTCCTTTAGAAGGTTAATCCAACGGTTTCCAGATCGGTACGTGTATAGATAAACCTCATCCAAAAGAAGATCATTTTCCTCTCCAGTAGCTACTGGGGTGAGGAACGCTTGGTCGCCATCTTTGAAAAAGATTTCCTGACCAGTAGTTTGTGAAAACTGTGGGTTTGCACTTTCTTCAACTCTGTTTTGTATAGCGGATATACCACCCATAATTACACTCCTTTAGCCTTTACCAAAAGGCTCTATTATCAATTACTTGTTTAAGTAATGTTTGTTGACGTATCTCTTGTACATCTTTTACCCGTTCGGGTAACTCTATCCATGATACCACACAGCTATCCCTCATGCAACTATTAATTTTATTAATCGCTGTTTGACCGGCTGCATCATTATCTAAACATAACACAATTTCTTCGGGGTGTAAAGCCTTTAACCTATTTTGTTGTGTGTAGGATAAAGAAGCCCCCAATAAGGCGATACTTGTGTAGCCGTTCTGGTTTAACCACATAGTATCTAAGGCCCCCTCTGTAATACAGATGGTCTGCGTCGATTGTATCTTATGTTCCCCAAATAAAAGTTGAGACTTTCTCAAACCCTTAGAATACATATACTTGGGAGTCGCATCAATCCTACGTTCCATCCACCCCACCAAGCGTTGCTTGGCATCATAAACGGGGATAATTAAATCCCCGTAGTCATTCATACCGCAATCCCAATCTTTTAGAGTTTTACGAGAAAACCCCCTATCAAAAATCCACTCAGGAACTATCTGACGCTTACCGGGGTATTCAACTTCACCAAGTTCGTCCTCACTTGGAAATTCGCTCTCAAAGAAATCAAAGTCAAATTCAACTGCATTATTTGCAATGTCCCGTTGTATATTTTCTATACCTTGACCTGTCAACTTTGAAAGAAAAGTTACTAATGACCCTTGCCCACACCCTGCAAAACATATCCATTTACCTACCGTTACATTAATTGAACAGGACGGTAAATCATCTATATGAAACGGACAAGAGATATTAAATTGATCACGTTCTAAGGGGACATCTATCCCTGCATCCAGTAATAAACTAGACCAATTAACCACGAAGCTCTCGTTTTACCCTTGAGGCACGTAGGAATAATACAATATCGCTACTGTAGCCATTAGCATCTACAACTCGCCCACGTTTTATATCCCCAATAGTAATGTTTACTTTAGGTTTCCCCGGCCCTTTAGATGTACCTTGCTTTACAATAATACTATCTGAATTTTTAAATACATCAAACAATCCCATTATCTTTACTCCTTGTTAAAAACCACCATCATCTAAATCATCGTCGTCAATGATGGAAAACTCATCATCTTCATAAATCATACCACAATCTACGTCCCAGTGCAAATAATACTCCTCGGCAGGTAGAACGCCATCTCGATACTTCTGTATCTGCATTAAACGTTTATCATCATGATCTTCAATGAGACACATAGCCATAGCCACATCAGCCGCCCTAATCAAAGCGTCCCCAAAAGCTACTTGGTCTGCTCTAGGAGGCTCAAACATATTTGCCGCCTCTCTGGTGGCTTGCGTTGAAACCCATATAGCTGTATTCGTAGCTAAACATAAGTTTTTCATCCCATAGAAAAGCGCATGAGATTGTTCCCACATCGCCTTTTTACCATCACCGGATGAAATTAGATAAATTCCATCTAAAACCACAAAGTCAGGAGAATGCTTTCGTACTAACCTAGCAATACTCTCTATAGAAATAGTGGCCTCTCCTTCTATATGGTCGCACACTAACAATGAACGCCCATTTAGTTCTTTTAGAAACCTCATGTACTGTTCCTCGTCAATGGGGTCTCCATTACGTAATGCTCTATGTGAAAAGTTGTATCCCATTTTCTTGGCTAGTACTACATCTGCCCGTAAACTTATAGCTGATGTTGTCATTTCAGTAGAAATTAGTAATGTCTTATACCCATTCATAACGGCGGTAGCCGCAGCCTCCACACACATCCAAGTCTTACCGACGGTTGGGCGGGCAAACATCGCAATTAATTCCCCCGGCATCCACCCCACACCCGTATTGTTAAACGAAGTAAACGGAGTTGGGATACCCATCAAACCATCTCCCATTTGCCGACGCTTGGTTCGTTCTTTCCACTCTTCTAATCTGACAGGGGTTCCATCATTGTATATAGATACATCCTCATCGGTTTCTATTTCAACGTCCCCCAGCGTAGAAATAATCGACGAAAGGGCTTTTGATGGATTATCTTTCAATAATTCTTTTTGAGATTGAATTGAATTGACAATTTTCCTATAGATTACTTGATCTTTAAATTGATCTACAGCATAGTCATAATTTAACGTTTGCGCTGACGTATCTAACGTTGGGTAATTTTCTGACAAAGTAGATATAGAGGGGGTCTCTTTATATTGATCTACATAATTAATAATAAATGTATGTACTTCTCCATGCTTTGCAAAGTCTTTACCTGTGTATCTAAAGTTTTTAAAATTTACAGGGTCTACCAGATTAAATAAAACACCGGATTCTATGTATTCAAAACTCTGCATCTTTACCTCGCTCTATAAATCACTCTTGGGCCGCTACCGTGAATGTAGCATACCACACCATCTACCGCTTTGTCATCAGCAACTTTCTTAGCTTCTGGGAAAGAGGAGAAAGTTCCTTCTATCCATACCTCTTGATTATAGCTAAAGCCGACCTTAGCAATAGATATCACTCGATATTGCCCTTCGGGAGCAGTACGTCCAGTTAGATCGTTGACAGGCAACTGTTTTCTTTTAGGCGAGGTAGATTTAGAAAATCCCCCCTTTCTATTAGCTCTCTTTGGCATTTGACCACTCCAATAACTTCGTTTCAATTTTCTTCTTCTGTTGTTCGGAGGACGCAGTTGGAAACCATTTAGCATCTAAAAGTACGTATTTACGCCAGTATGCTTTTACTTTATCGTTCCCATATGCTTTTACTTTATAATACAGTTCAGGGTTATACTTAGTCAAATAATACTTAAATTCAAAACCTTTAAGAATGTATTTAATGGATACAGAATCTGAATTAGTATTAATACCATTATATAACCCTGATAAAACTTTAAACAAACCATATTTTTCAATAGCTTGTTTAATAATTTTTAGATCATAACCTATAAAACCTTTATTTGTATAGTCCTTATGGTGTTTACGTGAATATAACCAAGTAAATTCTTTCCGCACATCCTGCGAATTGTAATCACTTAAGGGTTTTCCGTCCCGTTTAACCATAGCAAAAGCCTTTGTTCTGTCCTACCACCCAATTTCTGCTTGATTCGATTACGAATTTTATAAGCAGACTCTTGTAGTGTATTAGAAATTTCATCCATTGTCAAATTTTCCATGCGTAATTCTAAAAAAGAACGTTCAATTTCGGAAAGTTTTAATCCTGCTAATATATAGTTTAACGTAAGTTTAGAATCCATGTCAACTGTAACTGATAAAGCTTTCTGGGCTGCTGGACTACTTACCCAATGATCGGATTCATAGTCTTCAAAAGAAAGATACTTGTCTAAACTACGTAATGCGGGGCGACGTTGTGCCTTTGTAATAAGAGTGCGGATAGTATTAATCATTGTGGTATGTAAATACGTATGAAAGGATACTTTACGTTCAGGGTCAAATCCTTTAGCTGCCTTAAGGATAGAAATTCGTAATTCTTGTGCGATATCTTCTCTATCCATGCCCCTAATCGAAGTGGTTTGTAACATTCGATTTATTTTAGGTTCCCATTGCTTTATTAAATTATCGTCAATTAACATCCATAAGTCCCCCTTTTCCCTTCTAATTGATATACTTATAGTATATCACACTTCCGCAGGAGAATCAATTCAATTCATAGCTCTTCTCTTCTTTTCTAGCCTTATAAAGACAATTTTTGCTACAATAGATATATTTACTCTTAGAACTTAATAACTGATGTCGCCTACGTCTAAAGGGGGTTCGGCAGAATTTACAATGTACTAAGATTCTATGGTAGTTATAACGACAACCATCGTGTAGGTGTTGTATGCGTTCTACACGAGTTGCCCCAACTGGTACGTCTTCTCCACACGCTTTACACTCAATTCGTTTTGGTGTGTTCTTTCGAGCCGTCAGTACGCTCCTAGTTGGGAGGTCAGCCTTTTTTAGAACTCGATGGACATACGCTTTGTTAACCCCAACCTGCTCTGCAATTCTTGTTAATCTTATAACTGGGTTTTCTTTACGTAGCTGTATTATTTGCTCACGTTTAGAAGTCATATAACTTTTATTCTATAGTAGCGTCGAAATCTTCTGGAATAGGAGCTTCTTCTACTTGGTTAGGATTAAAGTTTTCAACCGTAATAATCTCAGCGTCAACTTCCACATTAGGATTAAAATTGACCAATTAATTTTTCTCCTTTAATTCTTTAACTTCTTGTCGCAATTTTGTAACTTCCTCTAACAACATAACTGATAAGCCATCATATTTCACTGATTCTGGCTTCCCTTCTTCATTGTAATTAATTAATTCAGGATATACTTCATTAACTTCTTCTGCTATTAAACCAATATCTGGAGTATTATCAGATTTATAGTTATAACTTACCGGTCTTAAATTGTCAAGTTTTGAAGAATCGAAATCTAAAGTTTCTACATTATCTTTATATTGTAAAGAGCTAGATTTTTTTGCAATCAAACCACCTGCTGTTACAATTAAATCGGTTCCTGTAGTGGTTGTCGTAGTAGCATAAAGTCCTGACGCTGTGGTAATAAATCTTGCAGCTCCTCCGACTGAAATAGCAACTTGATCATCACCGTACTGGTACATCCCAGAATCGGGGTCAGATGCGAAAGTAACGGATGGAGCCGCTGCTGAACCGTCAGTAACTGATATAACGCCGGGAGCTAGTTTATCTACGGTAAATTTCATCTTCGGGTTGTTTGACCCACTTGTAGAAATATTTTCCGCTAGGTCAAAAGTTGCTTGTGGGTTATCTCCTGTAGCTAAACCCGCTCTGCCAATTACTAATTTTGTTTTATCTTCTTTATAATCTTTAGCTAGTGTCGTTGCAAATGACGATGTTGAATTTGCTGGATAAAGATAAATGATCGACTCTCCGGACATACTTCCTGTATTACTTGCACCAATATTATATTTCTCTCCGTTATCCCCCGATATTGTAACAGTTCCCGGTAGACCATCTGCTCTAGCCCAAGTAACTTGATTGGAAGTTGTACTAGCGAATGTCGCATTGATTGTCCACTTTACGGATGAGTCAGAGAAGTTATCCGACCCTCCACCCGTGTCGGGGGGTTCTTTACCATATTTAAGTGCGTTCTGATGTACTTCTTTTAGAACATTCGACCTGAATGTTGCCGCTGAATCGTTTTGCCCTATACTGGATATCGAAGTCATAGTCACACCGCTACCCTCATCGTAAGCCAATTCTGTAACTAAGTGATCTCTATCTTCTTGTACTAATGAATTTGTAACCCGTATGACATGCCCTGCACGAAGAGGGACGTAAATACGCATTGGTTTACTAGCGTCTAACGCAATTTCATCGCTAGTGTCGGTATCACCAGAGCCGTAATCTACATAAGTGTCCTCCACAGTTGAAATATAAGCATACCTAGTAATAGTGGTTGCCGTTGCGTCCATTTCGCATATAACATCCCCTTGCAGTACTCCAAAAAGCTTTGGATTATTAGTAGTGCCACCATTATTATCTGCAAAGGCTCCACTAGCAAATCTAACTCTATTATCTGGGCTGGAAATAGAAACATCCGCAGCGGCAGCATCTATATATGTGTAGGGATAACCCGATACTTTAAATTCCCCACGCTTAATCCCACTTGCTGAATTTCGAGAGAGGAGCGAAACAACCTGTCGTCGTAAAGA
>Ga0080013_1001408_pt1 | contig 32045 bp, 26 predicted proteins | sample ETNvirenome_6_85_FD_69236 | JGI IMG/M metagenome (GOLD analysis project Ga0080013, IMG submission 69236) | Marine viral communities from the Pacific Ocean - ETNP_6_85 (SPADES assembly) (version 2) | ecosystem: Environmental > Aquatic > Marine > Oceanic | place: Pacific Ocean | collected 2013-06-19 | reverse complement strand
TAGAGTCATTGTTAATGATATTCTTAAGTGTAATTACCTTTATATTAATGCTTCTGATGAGTCTGGTATCGATACTATTCGACATAACATTACTAATTTTGCACAAACTAAGTCTTTTGACGGCGGGGTTAAGGTCATCATTCTAGATGAAGCAGATGGTCTTACTTCTCAGGCGCAAGCTGCTTTACGTAATACTATGGAGACGTATGCTAAGTACTGTAGATTTATTCTTACTGCAAATTACAAGCATAAAATTATCCCGGCCTTGCAGTCTAGATGTCAGTCACTAACTATTAAACCTGTTGTTGAATTAGCAGTAAAAAGATGTTACAATATTCTGAAAAATGAAAATGTTAAAGTACCGGAAGAGCAAAAGAAGAAGTTCATCCAGCTCGTCAAACGTCACTTCCCCGATCTACGGAAGACGATCAATGAACTACAAAAGAATGTTATTGATTCAGAGTTGTGCATTACTAGCGTTGTTAGTGATAACGAGTTGCTCGAAGCCGTTTACAAAAAAATAGCTTCTAAGCAATGTTTAGAAGCAAGAAGATATCTAATTGAAAACGAAGATAGGTTTCAAGGTGATTACGATACTCTATTAAGTAACTATCTAAATTTTATCTACTCTGCTAATATCGATGATATCAAAAAGAAAGAGATGATTGCTATAATTGCAGATCATCTCTATAAAAGCGCGTTTGTTGTGGATAAGGAAATTAACGCGTTTGCGTGTTTGGTAAATCTAGAAAAAGCTCTTATCTAGTACATACTAGGGCCTTTTTTCAAATCCGACAAATACTTATCAGTATACGAGGCTACCGCCGGGGAGGGGGTGACAGGGTCAGAAGGAATGTCAGTATTTTGTTTTGGTAGAGATCTTTCTGTTGGTGTAAGATCATGAGGCTCTGTACCGCCTCTATCAGCTCTATTTGCAAGGTTTTCCTCATCTTCAACAACCTCTTCTGGCTTAATTATTACATTACTCGGTCTTACCATCGCATCTGGAATAGGGAGAAGATTTGGAGCGTATTGTACAGCCTGTCCTAACAGACCTGGAACAGTTACGTAATGTGAATATCTACCACCACCTTGATCAAGCGCAATGTCTAAATTTACGTCAAGAGATGATTGATCTGAACTAGCGGGGTAACGTGACGGTGTTGTGTCTTTTATCCCAACGACTCTAATATGCAATCCCGAGTCAACCATATTAGAAAGCAAATCTTTAGTTTTCTTAGGTAATGATTTATAACAATCGGTTGATTGATAGTCGTCATTAAACTTAAAAACATCACCTACAAGGAAGCCTCCACGCTCGTATCTCCTCATATAAGATTCATGCAAATTAACAAACTTTTTACCTGCCATAATATTATTTATGCAGACCTGCAAATAATCACACGGTATCAGGTAACTTAATCTCTAAGAAATTCTGCTAAAGTATGAAACGCTATAAATACTTCGGTATCATCTTCTATAGCAAGTCCTAGATCTTCTTCGATTTCAAAAGCATGCGTCGTGTGTACAGATTTTTCAATTACCCACCTCCCATCTTTAATATACACTCGCCCCTGTCTCGGGTTAGGAAGATTCATAGCAGCATAAACTTCCTCTTTAAGAGCAGATACTAATTCTTTTGTGGTTATTTCTACATCAACATCAGTTTTACCTCGAACACGCATACTTATATTATATTATAGTTCCTTAAATTCGATTTACCACTTGGGTATTAAATATTATAAATGGCTCTTATAAAATTAACAGATGTATCGGTTGATAAAAGCGAAGAAGCCGCCTTAAAAGACGGTTATCTGTATAAGGATCTCTTTCTTGATTTAGTTCCGGAAGTATACTATAACAAACAGCTAAACAAAAATATTATTTTAAAAGATGTTCAAGGATCATATGATTTACAGGCTATCAAGAATAGTATTATTAACGTGTTTTTAACTTCCCCAGGTCAAAAAATATTAAATCCAGAATTTGGTTTAGATTTGAGAAGATATCTTTTTGAACCGGTTAACAGCTCTACTGCATATATGATAAAATATGATATTGATACTAAGTTACCTGATCAAGAGCCAAGAATAGAATTGATAAACGTAAGTGTAGATGCTATTACAGATGAGCAGGAATATTACATATCTATGCAAATAAATATACCATCGCTCAATGCATACGGGATAACACTTAAGTCATTATTAAATAGTAACGGATACTACGTATTATAAAACCATGCCAACGAATACAAACGATACCTCAAATAAATTTTTAGATTTTAATCTACCGCAAGACGCGTATGTAGCATTTGATGCAGTAAGCTTGAAGGATTATATTATTGATCGATTAGATGAAAATGAAAAATTTACTGATCAAAATTATGAGGGTAGTAACTTAGCTGCGGTGATTGATATCATTGCATATTCTTATCATGTTCTTTTATTCTATTTAAACAATACTGCCGCGGAAGTAAATTTTGATCAAGCTACTCTGTACGAGAATATGAACAAAATTGTAAAGTTGATAGGTTACAAGCCTGCTGGTAAGCAAACTTCCATTGTTCCTATAAACGCTAAAGCATCAGCATCTCTTCCTACTGGTAATTACACTATTCGCAAATATTCATACTTTTTAGCCGACGGTATTCAATATAATTTTAATGACGATTACTCTTTTAATAAAGCCAAGGCCGGAACAGAAGAAACACTGCAGTCTATAAATGACGAGGTAATATTGTATCAAGGCACAATTAAGGAATATCCCGATTATACAGCTCAGGGCGAAGAATTCGAAATTTTACCAATTGTCGTTGATAATATTGTTGATAGTAATGATGATAAATTTATTGCTGATGGGACAATAAGTGTATATGTAAAAGAAGCGAGTAATAGCACATATTACGAATATAAAATTGTAGAAAGTTTATATCTTTCAAAATCTGTTGACCGTGTGTGTGAACTGAGACTAAATGAACATGGTCATTATGAGGTAAAATTTGGAAATGGTGTATTTGGTAAAAAGCTCGATCAAGGTGACATAGTATCAATAGATTATATTTTGTCTGATAATGTAGGTGGTGTTATCAGTAAAAACGTAATTAATGGTAATAAACTTTTTGTTTATAATTCAGCCCGTCAGGCGGTATTATTTCAAGACTTATATCCTAATAAGAGTCAGACGACCTTTTTAAATATTACTAACAGCCCAAAAATCACCTTTAACAACCCATTAAACTCTTCAGCCCTTTCAACGGAAGAAACAGTTGAACAAATTAGACAAAATGCTCCAAAAATGTTTTCTTCGCAATTAAGATTGGTTACAGAAAAAGATTATCAATCGTTCTTAGAAAGAAATCTAGCTAATGTAATTACTAGCACACGCGTTGTAAGTAATCAAAGTTATATTAATGAATATATACAATATTTTTACGATATATGTGTTGACCCAAATAAAGTCAACAGAGTAATAATTAACCAAGTAAATTTTGCAGATGCATGCGATTTTAATAATATTAACGTGTTTACTGTTCCGAGATTTACTATTACAGAAGATAAGACGTATCCGCCGTTTTTAAGTAACTCGTTTAAAAATTATATAGTTACACAAACACAGGATCGTAAAATGCTGTCTAATAATGTGGTACCAAGAGATCCAATTTATATGGGATTCGGATTAGGAATAGGTGATCCATCTAACCTAACGTTAGATATTTTAGACCAAACTAAGCTTTATGCTGTAAGAGAAACAAATAATAAGATTAATAAAACGACCCTAAAAACGCGTATAGCTAGTTTAATTAAGAAGTTTTTTGATCCAGAAGAAAATTCACTTGGGGAAAATTTAAAGTTAGTAAATTTAGCTAATGATATACTTTCACTGGAGGGAATAAAGCGTTTTGAAACAAGAAACGAGACCACAGGGGAAATATTTACTGGAGGGATATCGTTTTTATCGTTTAATCCACAATACCCGGAAAGTGATATAGAGTTAGTAAACCAAGATAAAACATTACCATTCTTTAAGTTCCCCTACTTATACTCTCCCTTATCCGTGGCCAAGCGCATTGTTATAACAGATGAGTAATATACAAGTAAACTATGCAACTTTTGATGTAGAAGATTATAAGCGTGAAGCTAAATTGTCTTCTTATAACCTCCCCTTTACTCCTCTCACCTTTAAAGCTCGTATACCTAGTTCTCTTGGAGGTGAAGCGGTAACCACACAGTACAATACTTTAAAAGCAACTTTTGATTTTGGAGATGGTAGCTTTGGAAACGCGCTTACTAGTAGACATACGTATGAATACCCCGGTGTCTATAATGTAAGAATGGTTTTACGTGATTGTAACAATAATTCCATTCTCGCATCTTATAGTACAGATATTACAATACACGATTATATAACTAATACCTTTACTATATCAGCAGGGACTAATGATCCTAAATTTAATATATTAGCATTATCTGCTAATGAATTTTCTAACCCAATTACAGTTACTTCACAAACGCCCTTTTATCAAGATTTTCAAGATATTTACTTTTCGATTTCAGGCTGCAACGTGCCTAACTACTATAATCTAGATGAAAATAAATTTAACAATCTTAAGAAATTTAATTCATTTTATAAAAAGGAATATATAGACACTTTATCTGGGTTTGAATATGAGCCTATAGATAAGATTGCTCTTTCATCTACTAACATATATGTACGATTAAGCGGTAATAATCACATGTCCGGTAAGGGACCTTCAGCATTTGCGATAGTAAATACACTAAGTACGCATATATCAAGTGTTAATGTTGGAAGCTCTGGAAAACAGATAACATACTTTAGAACCGACGAGCAAGATCTACCTTACAGACATGTGAATATATCTTTCTTTAAAGATAGAGATAATATTTTTTCTCCTAGTCTACAAGGTTATAAAAATAACAACTACACGAACAACTTTACTGTCACACTTTCATCTTTAGTAGGTGCAACTTCTGCTCAGACCATTAGTAGTATAGCAATTACGTCAAACGGTATTACAGGAGAAGAAGACAGTGTAACGACGTTTGAGGTATCACCCGTTCAATTTAAAGGGTTAGGGATACCGTTTATGCTAACACCAAAAAATACTAGTTACGCAACAATGAAGTCGTTATCTAGCCATAGATACCCAATCTTTGAATTACTTTCTGGTAAAACTCCACATGTACGTGGTACTCCTCTTAGTGGTGTTGTTGTGGATTCGTCTCACTATACAATTGAGACTTTAAGTGGAACTGTTTCTTCGATAAATACAGATTTTTGGTATAGAGGATTATTAACATTTAATGATAATACACTCGCATCAATTTCTGCCAAGCCAGCTTTTTTAACACTAAGCGCAAAGTGCCCATATGATAATATTGCGGTTACACCTACAACAACAAATACGGTAACCGGGTATGTATCTTTCACATGTTATCCCAAAGACTATTATCAAGCATATAAGCAAAATGAAGATTTTGATTTTGAACAAACGATAAAAGATTTAAGATTTCAAGAAGTTTTATTAGATAAAAATATTTTATTTTCTGACTTTATTGGAACAATATTTGGTAATGTGAGTAGTAATTATACCACTTTAGGCAAGAAGCTTTGGGAGAAAATACAAAACTTTACATCAAATAATAATGATATAGATTATTGCAATATTACATCTCTTATAGATCTAGCCAATTTAGCAGATGATGACGGTATCGTGTTTGATAGATCTTTAGCTCAACAACCCGAGCTTATAGATAGATTAATGAGTGTACTTAGTGTAAACTATAATAAGTTTAGAGGAACGCAAAATAAATTTGATGAAAATTATAACCCTCAAGGTCACGCGACAAAAGTATTATATGGTAAAAATTTAGGTGCGGAACTAAACGCATCAACTTATGAAGTTTCTGCTGGAACTGATATAGTAGCATATGAAAAGTTTAGTCAAACCTATACTAGACTAAACACATACCAGCCCTTATCTGCATTAAGTGGTTACCGTGGAACCATATCGGGTAATTTTCAAACTTACATGCTCAGTAATTATAATACTTCAAATACTAATCCCGGAGGATCAACAGCAACTGCAACTAGTGGTGCGCCGTACTGGGGGTGGCCATTAGTGTTGCCTGAGACTTATGATAGCATTACTGATGTAACGAAGTTTTATAAATTTTACAGCCTATCAGCAGTATACGATGATACTATTACCGGTGGGTTAATAGACTACTCAAATGGGCTAACAACGTTAGATTATAGTACTCCACTTAGTTCGCTTGAGGGTGATAATAATATATTTGATGTTATGCTTCGAAACTCTTTATTTAGTAGTCTATCTCTGTTCTAGAGATAAATATGTTTAATGGACACTATCGTTACAGGATTTCCTGAAGTAGATTTATCTATAACTAACCCTAACGTACGTAGGGATAATGCTTTAGATAAGTTTACACCGTTTTCTTTTGTACAGTTTATTGAAACGGTGAGTGTAGATTATCAACCGGATACACTGACAAGATTTTATAACGCTTATATTAATAGATGGAATAATAAGGTCCGGACGCAAAGTAGCAGTAACAAAGAGCAAATTATAGACAGATATCGCGACTTTTTAAAAGACATTACTTTAAACTTTTCTACTAACGCAGAAAGAACTTTTCTTACTCAGTTAGATTTTACTGATCCATATGACATGGAAATAGCGATGTCTTTTTACAGTAAAAAAATAAGAAGTATTATATCTTACTATAAGAAAAAGCGACAAAAACTTCACTACACGGCTACCAAAGCTAAGGTAAAGGGCAGCTCTCTTGGTGTTGAACAGGCTGCTATAGATCTTGTTGTTGAGTTTTTAGAAAATCGTAGTACAGCAGCAAAAGACTATGACATAGAAAAAATAAAACAAAATTTAACTATTTCGATTACAGATTATTTTGATAATTATTCACAATACTTTAATAGAGAGCCAGATGCTCATAAATACGGCGAGACTTTTAAAAGTTATGATCCAACCGGATTACCTAGTGATAATATATTTTTAGCAGATGATGAGACATTAATACAGGAAGTTTTTGCTAATGTAGGGGAAGATTTAATTGCGCTCAAAGAGGGAAGAGAAAGTTTAAATTTTAATATTAAAGAAGACTCTCTATTTAGTAATAAGCGTGAATTAACAGAAAAATTTATGGGCGCTGATTTCTATTATATAGAAACGGATAGCGAGGGTATACCAAATTTAGATGAAAATGGTAACCCACATCTCTTATTTGAAGCAAAAAAGCCCTACGCAAACTTTTTAAATCAAGACTTCCCTTCCACTGCTTCTGTTTTTTCTAATGAAATTATAAGTGAACGAGATTTAGGATTTTTTAGACCACAAAATTCAGCAATTGCTACTATTGAAGGTAGACGACTACAATTTTTTACAAAAAAGATTTATAAACCTAATCAGTTATATATATTTCCAGATCCAAATTTATTTACTAATACACAAAATGTATTGACCTTTATTATTGATACATCACGATCAATAAACAACGCTAGTAAGGGACTTGCAGTAAATCAACCAAATACAGACAGAGATAGCACCTCTTTTATTGGATATAATTCTCAAATAGGTCTAGATACAAATTTAAATACAGATTTATCGTACTTATTTGATGAGGGATATATTGACGACAGTAAACAAGATTTGTTTGGTAATATTTTTGGTCTAGTAAAAGATTACAATTACTATCGGAATAATGTTGTATTAGAACCTACAAAAAAAATAAAGAGTCTAATGATGAACGGTTATCAATTTTTTGATGATCTGTACGGTGAAGGTTATAATTTTTCTTACAAAGTTGCAGATTCAGCAACATTTTCCGAAACTATAAGATCTGGGCTTTCAACATTTACTAATGGTTTCACAGGGAGAGGGCCGGCTGGATTACTACCGGATACTCCGTCTAATTGGACAAGTTTTCCAACTTCTGCATATAATATTTTCTATAGATATTTTTCACCTTATCAAACCTTAAAACAGCCCTCTAATTATCTAGAAGTAGATTACGGTCGTCCGGAAAATCTAGAAATCAATGCTGATATAAAAGAAGGAGCATATTTTAAATTTTCAGATACTGAGGCTTTAACAGATCCTACGAGTGCCGTGACAGTAGGTACTAAAGGTGGGGCACGAACAGTAAACATATCTGATCTAAGTGCATATGGAACCAGTACTGATCAGTTTTATTATTCAGAATTAACGGAAGCAGGTATAGGTCTTTTTAATGTAAATCCACCATATCCAGGTAATACAGATTTTGCTACAAGGACTATATTTACAGCGTTATGTGACCCTACTGATTCGTGGACGATAGGATTAGTCGGTAACTTTACCTATGATGTGCGATTATCAGGTGGCTCCGGAAACAGTGGTAATGATGTAAAGAATTACGATGGGATGCGATTTACAGATAACATCGTATTCAACTATAAGCCTAGTGAAGAAAATTTTGATTATGACTCAACTGTCTATTCAAAGACTACAATAGCTGATGTAACATCAGCAAATGAAAGATTTTTTGAAAAACGTGACCATCTTGGAAAAATTTATGTTAAAAATATAAACAGAGCATGGAATGCACCAGCTGTAAAAGAATTAACAGAATGGTTACCATACTTATCTACTAAGTATAGCAGTTCAATTTGTCATGAGCTTTCAACAGCTATAGTAAATTTTGATATTTTTTACAACACGTTGTTTATTGAAACGAGCGGTAACTTAATTATTGAAAGAACAAATTATAAGGACGAGACGTTTACAACACCAAATACGTTTACAAATTCTTTAAGTTTTAATGGCAACTTTTTTGATAAGGTTAGTAACAGATTAAAGGTTAAAGATGACGTCTTCTACTGTAGAATGGTGAGAGCTCAACTAGGTTACAAGGGTGATAGATTTTACCCAGAATTATACAAATACAATTATAACGACGATAAAACTGAAAAACTATTTCCAACTACAGGTAATACTGTTCTTTCCTCTTCTTACTACTTCAATCTAACAGGTGACAATTCTGTATATATTGAATGCGGTAAGCCTTTATTAACCTACAGTAGTGATAATCAGCAATTTAATTTAGGCGTTATTCTAAAAGATCAAAACAAAGGGCCCGTGTTGTTAAACTATCTTTTCGAGTATGTAGATGATATTAAATTCTTAAACTCTGAAGCATATGCCTGTAATAATAGTAGGTTTACGTATACTTTCTCACAAACAGGAAAAAATATAATCGATTTAAATAACTTAAACTTCGTCCTATCATCTACTGCTAGAGGACCCGGTCGTGGAACCGGTGTTCCAACTCTAACAACAACCTACGTGTCGCCAAATCCTCTATCCGGCGCTGCTTTAATATTATGAATACTTATAACTTTGCAATAACTTCCACCTCGGCAGGAATAACCAAGATATACCCTGCTATAGATCTTTTTGATGTAACAGAAATGACGGTAGATTTAGTAGATGTGTTTACTGGTAATTTTCCTAATTATTTGGGGATTGACTGGGGCGATGGCACGCCCGCGCTGGAGCCTGATGTTTCGGTTTTTCGTGACTATGAAAAGGACTCCATATACCCAGAAATAAATAAAGGCGTAGCGCCGAAGTACCTTGCGGATACATATAAGCATATATATGAGCCTTCATCCTACGCATTAAACAAATCGATAGTACTAAAAATAAATGTAGGTTACATTACCGGTGAAACTACTCAATTAAGTGCGCCAATAAATGTTAGAACTGCAGGATACTATCAAACCGTTGAAGATATGGAATTACTTGGTTTAGATCTTCTAAATAACGAGTATAATAGCTCGAGATTTACACTTCTTACAAAAAAAGGAAATTACATTGTTCAAATGGATAACAAATCTTATAAAGAAGATACAGCATAAATATTGTTAATGGGATCTTTAGTAAAATCTAGTCTAAGCGCGCTTAGCTCTGAGGAAGCTAGCTTTTGTCCAGCAAATATTGAGTTAGATCAATTTCCACGTACGTTTAATGGAGGATTTAAGTTAAACTTTATATTAGCTCTGTCTGGAGCTGAGAGCTTTCAGAGCTTAAACTATACTAATTTTTACTTGACTAATAATTATTTACTAGATGACATTACAACGTATAATACCCCTAGAATAAAGCCATCTAAATATACCACAACCTTAAACTTTGGGACTAGTGGTCGATCTTTCTGTAAGTTTCAATCAGCTGAATTAAGCTCCTTTAAGCTAGAAAATGCAATTTATGAAGCTGAAAACTACGGTACCGGTATAATTTCGCAATCAGATGGTGATGTTTTTGAGATCGAATTAATCGATAATTTTAAATGCCGGGTTGCTACACGACAAAACAACATTCGTTATTTTCTCGTATTAGAAGACATGGCAACAGACGCTGAAGAATTTGATGATACGCTTGAAGTTTTATTTGTTGCAGAAAGTCAATTACCTTTATCAAGCTTTAATTTAGAATACAATTTATCCAAGTATCTAACTAATAGCTACATTAGTTTATTTTCACCGAAAAAAATAGAGGATACAATAAGCAGATATATTATCAACAGTAATGGTGATAAGGTTTTAGCAACTAGACTCGATCCTAATGTGGATTATAGTCAGTTCGCCGCTGTTTCCTATAATATAAGAATTGATCAAGAATTAAATTTATCTACACCGTCGCCATACAATGCGTCGTATGTTACGTATAATGATGCAGGAAAGATAGACAATAGTAAAAGCGATTTTAATTTACCTTCTAATTACTTATTTTATAGTTCAAGCAATGATAATAAACAGGTATTTAATTTCTTTAATTTGAAGAACATAGTTAATACTCAAGATTCATTTACATCTTCTAATAATTTATTATCTACATCCGAAACAGATATATTTGCACAAAACCTACGTACGTACACAAGTATTTTTTCTGATATAGACAGTGAAAAGAATGAAACATTGGCGTTAAATTATGTATACAATAACTATGATATAATTATAACGCCCGGTACCACCTATTTTACAACACCTTCCTCACTCCAGCCTTTTGATAAAATAAATATTAACGATACGAAATTTACAGATTGTGGTTCGTTTGCATTTCCAACACCTGATCTATCAGATAAAGTATATAGGTTAGACGATGACACTAACAAAAGTGAAAATGTAACATATCTCTGCACTTGGCTATCTGGCGCTATTGGTAAGCGCGGTGAGTGGGTTGATAGATATTTTTACCCAGATTTAGCTTCTAAAGAAGAAGCTTTAGCTGGTATTTACTCATTTAATGAAACATATGATCAATCAGTAGAAAATCTGATAATGTCTAACTCCACTTTAAAAACATCTGTAACAAAAAAATATTATTTTGATAAAAAGAGTGACTTAGTTTTTGAGCCATCTAAACGTTATAAGTATATAAGAATAGCAAAAGAAGATTTTGTTCAAAAATCACCTACAAACTTCTGTGAAACAGCAGTAGTAGATAGAAAAATAAATAATTATTTTTCATCCATTAATAAGAACGGAGGTTTTGGGTTAGGATTTACCATACAAAATGATACCGGTAGCTTTTATTTAGAGTCAGAGCGTAACGCAATAAACGGTGGTATAAAATTTGAGAAAAACGGCAAGAAGTGTAAATTTGTGTATAGATTTTTTGATAATAGCTCTGAAGGTCTTAGCTTATCAGCAAGAATAGCTAAATCGACTTTTGAGTACGAGTTTGATATCGATTTGTTTGAGCAAAATAATATATTTTTATCTTTTGATGCAATTTTAGGAATCGGAAAGCTGTTTCTTAACTCAATTGAAATGTTTAGCTTTGAAGTTAACGCGTTTCAAATGTATACAAAGAGGTTACTCTTTGGCGACATATTCATATATTATACAGGTATTGATAACGAACCACAGAGTGTAGAAATACTACGTAATGCAGCTTCTGATCAAAAAGATAGAGTCGCAATTGATAACTTATATCTTTCTCTCAAACCTTTAAATGAAGATCAGAGATTAGCATTCTTATTCAGCACTAATTTAAACAAAATACAAGATATTATGATATCTTTGCCTTGCGGTATGAGAAATTTAACAGATAACATAGATTTAGTTAACTCAATTAACACAAATCTTAAACATAAGAGTAATGATATTGATATTAATATTAAGAATTTGAATGTGGCAAATGAAAGTATTCAGAACGAAATTAAAAATATACTTTTAACCAATATTGGCAACTCAATACCTAAGTCAACAAACATTAATAATATTAAATTTATAAACTATAAAAAATGATCGAATATTTTAAATATACAACGGGTGGATCGTTTACTCTTAGTGGCGCGGATTACTCTGGCTTCGTAAACGTAAGAGACGGTATCGCCTACTCCGGGAAAACGCTTTCTGATACTTCTGTAATTCTAGAATCACAAGATACTTTCTACGCTAACTGCTTAATTCATAAGTTAGAATTTGATAGAACATCTGATCAAATTAATAAATCAAAAATATTAACTTCACCGCAGGTTTCTCCTAGAAAGGTAATTGATCAGACCTTTATCGATACAAACTTAGAAATACTAAATCAAAATAATTTAAACTTATATGCTTTAAATATTATCTCACGAACAGATTTACTAAATTTCAAAAATTCTGCCGCTGATGGAAATGCTTATTTTCTTGGATTATCAAGTGGTAAAAATGACATACGAAATAATGACACTAAAATGGCTAAAGACAATGTCTTCCCAATTCAGATAGACCCTTTTAGTTTTATTGATAAAGTGCCTGGTGTCAGTGTGTTGGACGACACAATTGATAGTACTTTATTTGTGTATGATGATGAAACATTTTTTTATTTTACCACAACAGATACGTCTTCACATACTTTTTCTGGAAGCTTTGCAAAAAATAGTAACTTTGTTCCTGTTACACCTGACGCAGATACAGGCGAAACACTATTTAAAGGAGCTACTAGATTTTCGTATGACAATTCAACAGATATCCTCTATAGCCTATCCGCTAGTGCTAATAGCATAGAGCTTAATCTTTATGATAATAGTTTTGTTAATCCCTGTGGTAAATTAAAGCTTGTTGATAAAATAATTTTAGAAGAAGAAATTATAGACCAAACGGTAAAGTTAGGAAATAATGTAATGGGGTATCGATACACTGATGATGAAAAAATACACATTGCTATTAGAAACAAGTATTCAAATAAATTAATTAAAGCTATAACTACTACTAAAGACGATGAAGAAATAATTGCTTTTGATATAAGAGATTCGGATGATTCTATATTAATTTTAACTCAACCGGAGCAACCGCCGCCGTATATATGTGGGAATAGTTTTGATACCGAGGGGGAAACCTCGGTATATACCGAGGGGGTATATTATATGTATCATCTAGATGTAGAGAACTTAACTGATGTTGGACCTGAGTTAAATCCAAAAGTTGTTAATCGATATAAACCGACATATAGCTTTACATCAATAAATGAAGAGGAGATTGAGGTATTTTTCTCACAGAATGATTCTAACATTTTTATTTTAAATGATAAAGGGTTTATTACAACTAGATTTATATCAAATCCAAAAGAGGTTTCCGGATTTGCAGATCCAGAAAACTTGCAATACCTACCTGATATGTATTTTAAGTATACAAATGAAAGATTTAATTTGATACAGAAGAAGTTTAATTCTAATGCATTAAAATCAAATTATCTCAACTTTATAAATTATATAATTACAAAAAATGAAAATGATTTATTTTTCTTAATGCACAATATTGGTCGAATATATTTGTTTAAAGAGAGTAATCTTTTATATGAAAATTTTGTACCTCTTGATCTTAAGAACTTATACGAAAAAATAACTAGTTGTGAGTCTAGTCTAGGTGTATCGTTAAATAGTGAGATACAAAACATTATTAAGGATACTGTAAGTATATTTTTAAATCTCAGTCTTATACCCTCAAAAGGTATAAAAGACGGTATACCCTTGCTAAGTGATTATATTACATATAAGGGGCTAGATATTAATTTTAGAGATATGGAATTTCACGAAAACGAGGGTGTTGATTACAACGTGGTTTCCAGGGTATTAAATCAGCTCTTCGAATTACAAGAACAAGTTCTTAATAGTATCACCGACGAAACAACAACACCAGATGATAGTGAGTTTGCAGGTAATATCGTTGTTGGTGAAGCTGAATTCAATGAACTAAACCTGGGAAGTGGAGCTCCAGAATATTAATATAAATATAAGCACGGGATGAGTCAAGAAAAGCTTTCACAACAACGTATATCAGAAGAATACTCATTATTATTACATGTGAGTGGCGGGAGTATTGCTTCGAAGCTGCCGGGTTCCGTTGAAAGCGCGCATCACAAAGGCGTTGCAAAGGTATATGACGGTGTTGGAAACACTACAGGTTTATCTCTAAGTTCAAAAGGTAATAGAGTTGTAATAAACAATTATATTCAGCCTGAAGGTTGGCAGTATCAAATGGAGTGGATAGATGCTTTTTTTCCGATCAATACTGTGCTTGTTACTGCTACCTATAAGAACCCAGGGATTGGGATGAGAGGAACAAAGTGGATATTACAATCGCAGGGATTATTCCCTGTTGGTGTTGGTTCTGGTCTTGATAAAAATAATAATACCTTCACTTTTTCTGCAGGAAATAGAGACAGAGAAAAGATAGAAAACGGTGACGCTGCGGGAGAATTTAGATCAGATATTCTTATTGAAGATCTACCAGCTCACAGTCATCTTACTGACACACATACCGAGACTGTACCTGTAAATCAAGAAGGGCTTGGCACTAATGTGAGTTTTATCTTTTATTTTGGCGATACTTTAAATACATCACAACTAACAAGAGGGGATAAGCGTTATTTAGACGACGAGGCTATTGAAGCTTTTGAATACAACACTGAATATAACGGTATTCAAAATTATAGAGATCATGTTATAACAGAACGCTACAATTCCGGTGTTTTCTTTACGGATGCGGATTTTGAGCCTAGGTTCGCGAACCAAACGATGCGTGGGTGGGCCCCTCCACAAGCTGGTGGCCCCGGGTGGGGCGGTATATTAAACACTAACGGTAAATTTATAGGAAATAGTCCGAGACCTATTGGTGTTGATTGGACGTTAGATGGTCAAACTTACAACATTAATAGTTCTTTTTACGATCCGAGAGCTAGCGATCGGGTACACCCGGGGCGATTTAACGATACAGAGTTAGTTAAGGCTCGTGATTTTATCATTCATGTTCTCGGAATAGAAAAAGCAAAAGAAGCGTTAGCAGGTGTTAACAGATTGAAAGAGATAGGTCAAACTGTAGAACAGGCGTATAGAGGTGATAATACATATTATAGTCGCATTCCACAAAACAAAATTGTAACATCTACCACTGCTGGTGGATCTATAAGGCACAATAACATACCACCGAATTACCCTCTTTACTTTTGGAGACGAGTACCACTTACCTATGTTGAGAATCTTACTATAACAGAGAGGCCCGGGCCAGAACTACCCATGCAGTTTATTATTACTAGTAATAAGAAGTCGACTAAAGATAATATTTTTAATTTGAATAGATGGGCTGTTGATCAGGGATGGAATGGACAATCAGCGTGTACGATAATTATCGACGAAGGTGTTTATATTTATTCTGATGATCCGAATAATGATAAAGTACCTGGGATGGTTATAGATCAGTTTCCGGAGGGGTTAACATTAATAAATAAAGGGTTTATTATGGGTAGAGGTGGTGATGGTGGTAGTTACTATACCGATGGGCAAGACGGTGGAGATGCTATACATATTACTAGTAATTCTGAAATTATTATAGATAACACAAATGGCGCTATTGGAGGTGGCGGCGGTGGTGGTTCTGCCTCCAAGCTTGGTAATTCGGGTGGTGGTGGCGGAGCTGGCGGCGGTTGGGGTGGAACCGCATCAATATTTCAACTTCCAGGTTGGAACTTTGGTGATGGAGATGGTAGAGTAATAACTAGTAGTGAAGTGGAAGCCAATAATTGGAGTGTCTTTGATTATCTTGATAATAAGCCATATAAACCAACTGCTGCAGGTGGATGGGGCGGAGCGCCCGGTCAGCCTGGAGGCCACGGTCGGTGGTATAATAGGTTTTGGAGTTTCCACTCTCTTGCTAAATTTAAAGCAGCAGGTGATATTATGACTATAGGAGGTGGTCCAAATTTCCCACTATTACCTGGAATTGGTGGAGAGGCCGGTGGGAGTGGCTCAGTCGGGAGGTTAAGAAATGGTGTTAGTGATCAGGGATCCGGGGGCGGCGGCGGACGTATTTTGACAACTACCGCCACCGGTGGCGGTACGGGGGGTGTTCCAGGAGCAGAATTTGGCGCTATAGATGTAAATGGTAACTTGAGAGATACTGGACCAGAATGGAGTAATACACCACCACGTAATAACGGATCTGTTCGTAATGGGGTATATGTTACAGCTTATAATAGCAGCAGACCGTACCGTGGGTGGAATTCCGGATACACAATAGATAATGCACGTGGTTATGGCTATGGTTCTCATCGCGCTATTGGACCACATTGGAGAAGGAATGGACATAGGGGATCAGTAGGCTTGCCTTATATTGTAGCTGGTGTCCTAAAACCAGGGTCAGAGAAGGGTTTATATTATAATGGATTTTCATATTTATCACCAACAGGTTGGGATGGTTATAACCATAGGTCCGCGCTTATTCAAGGCGGTAGTACTAATCAACCCGGTATATATGAACCGGCTTATGTACGTGTAATTGGTGGAGTAGATTTATGGAGCAATGTCTACACGGAGCATACTGCTGCTGGAGGTGGTGGTTGGGGTGCACCAGGTGGAGTAGCATGGAGAGGTGGTCGAACTTGGCGATCTGTTATGGACACGAGAGGGACTGGGCCAATGATAAGAAAAGCAGGAGCCGGTGGTCTTTCAATAAAAGCTACAGTTGGAAATGTAACTGTTAACGGTGGTATAGTATATGGTGAAACCGAAGGAAATGTAAACATTAGATAGTATTTTCAAATTGTGACATAAATAATAGTAATATGCCAGAGAGCTTAACAGATCAATTTATATCTGATTTTTACACTTCATTACTTCATTTAGATGGAACTGATTTAAATAGAGTGTTTGATGGTGCTGGTAACTCTACCGGGTTGATGTTAAGTGGTGGGAGAGTTACAATTAATAATTATATATACCCTGAAGGTCCAACCGAGCCAACAGAGTGGCTAGATGCATTTTTCCCTGTTGGGTGTGTACAGCTAACTCTCGACGATATTAACCCGCAAACTAGAATAGCCGGTACTGTATGGCAACGAATAGCAGAGGGTCAATTTCTAGTTGGTGTAGGAGAATTTACAGATAAAAATACTGATTATCGAAAATTTTGCGAATATGGTGTAACTCCAGGATCCGGTCAAACAGCCGGAGAGTATATGACAAAACTTACTACAGCTCAATTACCGCCGCACCGACATGATATGAATGTAGGAGCTGCAGATGTTTTTGTTTCAACCGGTAGCTCAGTTGGTAATGGTGTAACATATCAAGCTAACGCTGTTGGGACGACTAACTCAACGCAAGCCTGGGCGGATCAACAACGAAAAAGAAATCAACTTGCAGCTGGTACCGGGTGGAACATGGATAATGATTATGGAAACGTATCCGGTGATCCTAATGATGTAAGTGATACGCAAAGGAGATCACTCGATCTTAATTTTTTAAAGCAATCAGCTGCTCTGTATTCTGCTCAAGATCGTGCTGATTTTCAGACTAATGAAAAGTATCAATATAAAGAGGTAATCGGTCTATGGAATGGCGAGACGCGATTTGTATCTGATGCAATATTACCAGACGGTATACCAGATGTAAATATATACAACCTCTGTAAGGAGTTGGGTGCAGTAGATGTTGGAGAAGCGCAAGCTGGTGAATTAGCCACAAATCAAAGCGTTACGCCTGTTGTTGTACAAGGCACAGCGCAGATTGCTTTTAATGAAGGAGCAAAAAACATACGCCCGTCTACTGACGTAGGCGAAGGTGAATATCACAATAACATACCACCATCGTATGGTGTATACGTATGGCAAAGAATATCATAAAATTATGGCAAATATTACTATAGTAAAGTTAAAAGTTAGGAGAGGTACTGATAGCCAGCGACAGGAAATTATACTTGATCAAGGTGAAGTTGGTTATACCTTAGATTCAAAGAGATTGTTTGTCGGTGACGGGGCAACTTACGGTGGTACAGTGGCAGGAAATGTTAACGTTGGACCGTTTGCTTCAACAGCTAACCTGGGACCGGCAGCCGCAGAATCACCCTACCTTCAAGTAGGTGATATTGGATATGCAGATAGTCGATTATTTATTTTAACCGGTACAGGTGGCACTGGTAAAAAATATACAAACGGTTTATCTGGTTGGGCTTATATAGGCAATGTCCCGGATGATAGTTTTATTGAATTTAATACAGATAACAAATTAACTATAAAGAAGCAATCATTAGACTCGCAATACATAGGTACAACATTTTTCGGTGATGGTCTCTTATCATCAAATACAGTACCAGGTAGAACAAACGTCGGGTTAAATACTGATTATTTGTTTTTATGTGGACCGCCTGATAGAGATCAGCTAATATCGCTAAAGGAAAAAGCTATAACACCAAGAGAAATATCTGATACAGCTGTATTAAGTGGATTACAAGGCGGGGACGGTACTCCGCTGTCTTTAATAGTTAATGAAAAGCAGTTTAGATTTGGTGTAAATAATCGATTAGAATTTGGTAGCGCTCAAGGGCTTACACTGCCTGTTTCTTCGTGGGCTGGACCTGGAGACGGTAGGTCAGAAACAGAAGGACATTTAGGTGAAGGATTACAAGTTAATACAGATACTCATAGGTTGGAAACAATTCTTCAGGGAGCTAATGAAGATTTCTTTAACGTCAATGACGGCATACTTACATTGAACGGTTCACAGTCTGCAGCATACGAAATGCCGTTTGTCGATGTTCAAAATGGTCTGGTTAAGGAAATAAATACTTCAGTTTTTGATGTTGTCACCGCAACAGGGTTATCAGGAACCGGTGCTGGTGACGGTGTCCCAATTGGATCAATTCTACCGCATGCGCAAGCATTTAATCATCCCCCAGCTGGGTATTTACTTTGTGATGGGCGTGCTTTAGATGCAGATACACGACCAGAATATTTAGGGCTTTATAATAGGATAGGAACTGTTTATGGTGGTTCTGGAAAAACTGACTTTAGAATACCTAGTTTAACTGGTGGTGATGTTATGATATACGGTGCTGATGGAGCTATTACAACCGGGACAAAGACTTTGTGGTTGAGCGGTACACAGTATGGTACAGGTGGTAAGACAGGCGGAGCCGGGTCTACCTCGGTGGGTACGTCAATAAGTGCTTCAGGTGTTAACTTTATTATAAAATATAAAGAAGACCCTGTGTTAAACATATTTAACGGTGCACCGAATCAGGTTACTAATAAATTTGGTAGTAAATATGATCAACAAATTTATTACGGGAAGGATTCTGGTGGTAACGAAATGTTATTAAGTTCCGCAGGATTTATTACTTTAGCATTGTCTGGTACAGTACGAAATCCGGAAAACACAGACAACAATATATTTAATAAATTTGCAATACCTGTTTTTAGTTATTAAATACTTAAATAAATGGCCATAGAAATTTTAGAGAACACTTTGCTAAAACTCCTTGTTAGAAGGGGAACTAATTATGATAGGCAACAAATTATTCTTGAAACCGGAGAGCTCGGTTACACAACGGATACGCAGAGATTATATATTGGTGACGGTACAACAAAAGGAGGGTTAATTGTAGGTAATAAGTGGGCTGGTGAAGCAGCAGACTTAACAACATTAGCGCCAGTTGCAACTGGTGATTATGGATATGATACGGATAACCACGAGATAAGAGTGTGTACCAAGGGCACCGGAAGTGTTGCAAATGACTGGACTACAGTATCAAATAGAACAAGTGCACTCGATACGACTCTCACGATTAATGCAAAAAATCAAATTATTGTCACTAAGCGTACAGATGCCGTGGGCGGTGGCTTATCTGCTGGAAATATAGATTGGAATGCTCTTGGAAATAGCCTTAAAATAGATACTTCAGATAAAGTAGCATTAAGCTCGACAATTAGTATTGATAGAATATTTCAAAATAATACCGGTGCTACTAGCTATTTTAGACTACCAGAAAAATTAAACATTAATACTGTTGATTATACGTTTCCGACAACATCACCGCAGGCGAATGCATACTTAGGTTATGCTCAAGAGGATACACAAGGTCGATCACAACTTGCCTGGACAGTTCCGGAAATAGTATATTCTGCTGTAGCACCAACCACAGCAGCATTGATTCCTATTGGAACTATTTTACCGTATGCAGCTCCACTATCAGGTGCACCATACGGTTGGTTAAATTGTAATGGTCAATTTGTATCAGCTGTAACATATAGTGATTTACTTTCTGCTATTGGCGGGCAGTATGGTAGAAGGTTCTCTGATAATACCTTTAGACTACCAAATCTTAGTAGTACTGCAATGTACGGATGGACTGGTATAAAAGGAAATAACGCGAACCCTGTTGGTGGCGGACAAAGTGGTGGTAACCATACATTGGTCCCTGTAACGACAGCTCATGCTGCTAAGCCCGGGTTATCAGCTATGGGAATGGGCTTTATCATTAAAGCGTTTAATGGTGTAACTAACCCAACATTAACTGTTGGAGGTAACTTATCAGCATCGGTTAAATCCCCGTCTTTTCAATCAGTTGATAAGACCGAGACTTCATTTAACCCACTTAGTGGTGAAATATTAATAAGAAGAGCTACACCCGGTGTAAAAACGTATCAGTCACCTGGTGGGGGGCAATCATTTATTATGCCAAATGGGATTTCATTTGTTAAATTCTATGTAACGGGATCCGGATCCATAGGCGATTATAGATCTGGAAGCGCTGGGGCTACAGCAATCGGTTATCTATCTGCTAAACCGGGCACTGAATTTCCGGTATCAGTTGCTGAAGCACCGGTGTGGGCTAGTTCTCCTGGAGGTAAAACTAGCTATATTTATGATCCAGAGGATTCTGACAGTGCACTAGTAACGGCTCCTGGTGGAGTATTTGGCAATCCCCACGATGGAACGTCGTATACGCCGGCGACGCCAACTGTTGCGGAAAGCGACTACCTACCAACTGAAACCATTTTAATAAAGGGTGGCATAGGTGGTATCGATACAGATGATGGTGGTGATGAAGAAGATGTTGGTGGAGCTGGTTTCTTCGGTCATTCGCCTGCATGGGGCGGAGGTGGAGGATCTCATTCAAATAATCCGATGGGCTCAAATCCTTCAGCTGGTGTAATTATATTTGAGTGGAACTAGTTGCCTTATAACACCGGTAATATAACTACAGTATGGAGGAAGTAATAGTTGAAGGCTTAGATTACGACGATTTTGCATCGTTAAAAACAATTCTAACTAAATGTACGTCTTTTACATCAGAACAGCAAAAACTATTAGCGGATAATTCTATTTTAGTGCAAAAGATAGATAAAATTCTTAATGTTTTTGATATAGACCTAGGGGAAGATAATCTAAAAGAGGTTGAGTAGGTAAAAATGAATAAATACTTGTATGAATGCAAGTGTTTGCAGAGCTAATGCACTCTGTGAAGAGTTTTCCGACTACGTTATATACGATAGCGAGTACAATAGCATTCTCTTTAATGTACCATTCCAGCATTTTAATACTATACATCTTGAGTTAGAGAAACTTGGATATGTGTTAGTGTTCAAAACACGGATACAAAAAACAAATTCTCTAACCTGTACTTTTATAAAGGAATGAGTAATTAAATATATATATGGCCAAACTTCTTGGATTTCCGACTGATATATCTCTACCTGCTCTCGCAAGATACTATACTTTTGTAGAGGTAGAAAAGTCCTTTAATTCTAATTACGACATAACATGGTCTTTTCAATATAAATTACCTAGTACTAGTTTTGACGAAGATGTTAAATTTCTTGACTATGAACTAGGGTTTTCAACATTTTTAACTAACCTCCCTAGTCCTATATCTTCTTTACCTGGGCAGTATCTCGGAGATCAGGATCCGGAATTTGTATTATCAGCTAATGCTTTGTTAACGGAAGCGACTGAGGTATTAAAGACACAGGGCGACTCAACAATCTTAATTGAGAGCGGTATATTAAGCGGTACGTTAGTAAAAGTTGCATTTGATTCTACAGGTATGTACGGTCTAACGGGTAGGGACGACAGACCGGGTGTAAAGCCGAACAAAGTATTAAGAGAAGCGTTTGTAGTTCGTGATTTTCAACATAACCTTTTGGCTTATGATCACTTATCCTCTATACAGACTACTTTTAGTACAATATCTACTGATACATATAGAACAGTAAGATTTAGATATGTTGATCTGGGGAGAACTCTATATATTGATTATCACGGAAGCAACTCTACAGAATACACGTTGTTAACAGCAATTAATTTAGGTACAAGATACCGCACCCTATCAAATATTGAAAATATATATTGCGGGTTTGCATTTTCAACGCCCATCTCGTCTACAACACCTGCGGCAGATGGAGGCTACTCTCTAAGTGCAAAAGATTTCTTTCTTAGAAATTTTCATGTAGAGGGATACGAAGGTGCAGAGGTTTTGACTGAAAAAATATTAACTCCGGAGTTACCATTTATACCTAACACTCCCACAACAACCGTAACTAATATTACAGCGTAATGGAATATCCTGGTACATTTGGTGGGTCTGAAAAAGCGAGTGTGGATTTAAGAAATCCAGACATTCAAATAACGGACGTTAACGTCGCGGTAGTTGAATATCCACAAATTGGACAGGGCGGCGTACCTAATTCTTTTAATAATACATCTGGTGTAGTTGATGTACTTTCCGTTACAATGAGCCATCCCTTTGAGGGGGATGTTACATGGTTTATAGAAGATTATAACGCAACTGGACCAGGTCTTCAAGGTGATGTGTTGGATGATGGCGATTCTTCAGCCACACCTAACGCAGTAGGCGCGGGTGTAATAGATATAAATTCACAAGATTTAACATTTATATCTGATGGAGTTGCAGAAGACGGTAGTATGGATGTCGAGGTGCATCTTGAGCAAATTTTTGATGGTATACCTTATGTAAGAAATTTTACTAAAAATATACCCAACCCCGTATCAGTACCACCGCCTCCTACGGGTGCGCCTCCTGCAGGTGAGCCCACTGGAGCCACACAGTCACAAAAACAAGAAGCACAAGAACAATATAACCAAGCGCAACAGCGCGCTAACGATTCGAAACGCTTTAGTATAAAAGTACAGATTAATAAAAGAATCGCGGAACAAACAGCAGTAGATGCTTTAAATGAACTGCGAAGAAGGCAGGATGAAGCTAAAAGATTGTATAAGGCTTTCCAGAATCTTCCTGTTCATGGCACACCAAAGCAACAATCTGAAAAGCAGGAAGCGTTAGCTGCATATGAAGCTGCAGAAGCAGCTGCTGCAGCTGCAATAGAAGCTGAAGAAAGGGCCGCTCGGGAATACGAAAATAGGCGGCAAGAAGCTGATAATGCAAGAGCTGCATTGAATGAAGCGGAATCGCAAGCTAGAGACGCTTATAATAGATGGATTGATGAGCAAAACGAAGAGGAAGTAGACTCTGCAGAAACTGCAACAGATGAAGCAGATAATGCCGTACAAAAATTTAATGTAATAGATGTAAATGCAGCAACGCCAGAGGAATTAGCTGCAGCGCAAAAAGAGATTGATGATAAGGCAGAGCAGGCTCAAGCTGTAATTAATAGAGCAAGAGAGAGTGGAGCTCAGCGTCGGTGGGATGGAATAACAGACGGGTTACCTAATTTAAGTGATGAACAAATTGAGCAGCGTTTACAAGCTGCTGAAAGCGTGCTCGAGCGAATAGAAACTGGTCGATTACCAGATCCTACTGGTATTAAAAAATACTGGTTCGAGGGTGATGCTAGGATATATGAAGAGGAATTAAAACAGCGTGAAGACGAGAGAGAAGGAGATTGTTGTACGCCTATTGCAACCTGGTCGTGGGACCCTGAAGGCGGTATATTAGGAGACGGGAGTGGTTGGGTTGATGAAACTCCGTTGTTTGTTACAAAAGACGAAATAGGTCGAAATGATAATTGGAAAAAGGTAGTTGTTAAACACGAAGGTAAGTGCTACCGGATTAAAGATAGCCGGCCAGCGGCGGGTGCTGTTATTAACTATATCGATAAGCCACCAACTGGAGATTGGAGCCGTCGTGGCAATCCATGGGAAGAGTGTAAGTGTTGCCCTGAAATGGGACCAATGGAAGAAGATCCTGGTAGCACTGGAGATGGTGTTATGGAATTCCCCGGGGGCCTTATGACGACTCCTACACCTACAACGACGGAGCCGCCTGACGACCCTGTCGATGATGTTACTACACCGCCTCCTATTGATGGTATTGATGGTATAGTTTCCGTAGACCCGCCTTCTACAGACTGCTGTGGTCCGTATGTCGAATGGTTTTATGATCCAGAAGGTCTTCCAGGACAACAGTCTTGGGTTGATAATCTTGATTCTAAATTAGGTATATTTGATTTAGGGGATCTTGTAGAACAAGCAATTGCAGATGGTAATCCAAGAACACCGGATGGACAGCGTCTACCAGCATTAAAACCTGAAGAGTGGGGATCTTGGTCAAAAATAGTTGTTAAGTATAAAGGTCTTTGTTATACAATAAAAAGTCCAAGATTTGCTAGACGCTTGGGAAGAGATCCTTATAAATCAACTTCTCCAGAGGGAATTGGTCTAAGAACAGAAGCTGATAATCCCTGGCAGTTATGCAATGGTCATGGAAAATGCTGCGAACCACAAGGCACGGGGCCTAGTGATAGTAAAGATGGCACTGATGACTCTTCATCAGACGGTGGTCCAAGTCGACAGTTTTGTGAATCGCCAAAAGTGTGGGATGAGCAATCAGGTAGATGTGTGTGCCCGGAGGGATTTGAGGAAGATGAAGAAGGTAATTGCGTTCCGGTACCTGTAGACCCTGCAACAGAAGATACTCCATCCGAGGCTAGCGATTCAGGTGGATCTTCAGGCGAGACTATTGAATGGGACTCAGGGTTAATAATCACCGGTGGAGGAGGTGGGACGTTCCAAGATTTTACTTATACCTACGATACTACACCACCGCCAACAACTACTTCTACTACACCGTACTACACTACTACAACAACTACATCAACAACTACATCAACAACCCCGTATTATACAACCCCGCCGCCACCTTGTACACAAACAACAAAAAGGCCGCCTACTTACAGTACCCGAAGACAACTAGGAACGGAGCGACCGGGAACTCCTGCCCCCGTTACACGGCCACCGGTTATTGCGACGCAACCACCACCAACAACATCGATTCCAATATTCCCTGCACCAATATTACCTCTTCAGGTACCTTTCTTAATGACTGAGGTGATGGGAGCTACTACTACACTTTCTGTTACGACAACGACACCGGCGCCGGTTATTAGAACAATACCCCCGACTACTACTCTTTGTCCAGAAGATGAAGATTGCAATAATCTACAGTTTTAGTAATTATTAGTGTGGGAAAGCTTACTATTGGAACTTGCGTTCACGACGATTTTCAAGGTCTTTATTTTACAATACAATCCATAAGATTGCATCATAAAGACATTTTAGACCGATTGGAATTTGTTGTTATTAACAACAATCCTAAATCACCCGAGGGACAGGAGGTGCGTAAACTAATGGATTGGGTTAAAGAGCCTTTAACATATGTTGAATTTGATGCATTTTCAGCAACATCACTAAGAGATAAGATATTCGGGCTAGCAAATACAGAATATGTCTTAGTAATGGATTGTCATGTGTTACTCGAGCCCGGGAGTTTAAAGAGACTTTTGGATTTTTACGACGCTGGAAAGGATAATAGAAATCTTCTTCAAGGCCCTTTAATATACGATGATATGGAAAATATAAGTACGCATTTTGATCTTACTAAATGGGGAGCTGATATGTGGGGAGTATGGGCAACGGATAAGAGGGGGTTAAATCCGGATAATAAACCTTTCGAAATACCGGCTCAAGGTCTCGGTCTATTTACATGTAGGAAAGATAGTTGGTTAGGATTTAACAAAAAGTTTAGAGGCTTTGGCGGTGAGGAAGGATATATTCATGAAAAATACCGTAATGCAGGTCGTAAAGCTGTATGTTTACCTTTTCTTAGATGGCTCCATAGATTCGGCCGGCCATTAGGCGTGTCTTATGGACCAACAATAGAAGATAGATTCCGTAATTACATGATAGGGTTTCAAGAAATTGGAAAAGATACCAATGAAATTATTAAAAGGTTTAAAGACAAGGTACCGAAAGAACACATCCAGTCTGTTAAAAAAGAGCTAGGTATAGTATGAGAAAAACAGTAGGCATAGTGATGATAGCCTCTAACGGTTATTTTCCATTAGGTATAAGATTTATAAAAAAGTTTGATAACTTGTATAGGGGTGATTACTCTATAAAATATTTCTTTTTTTCTGAAACATCACCTCATAGCTGTATATCTGAAGATATGTCTAGGCGTGTTAAGCACATGCCTGTAGTACATAAAAGCTGGGTGGATAGTACCAATTCTAAGTTTACTGGCATAAAAAGTATCAACGAAGTGCCGGAGTGGCGTGATGTGGATTATATCTATTATTTTGATGCTGATACAAATATATCAAACCCCTTTAAAGATTGGTTTATAGGCGATCTTGTGGGTGGGGAGCATTTTAATTCAAGAAAATGGGCACAAGAAGGGCCTAAAAGTTTTCCGTTTGAAAGAAATGAAGAATCTAAATGTTGTATCCCGGAAAACACTAACCGATTTACAATGTATTATTACGGCGCCTTTTTCGGCGGTGAGCGTAACAAAGTTTTTGATTTTTGCGATACTTTAATAGAGAGACAAAATGAAGATAGAGCCTTAGGTATTGAACCAATCTTTAATGACGAAAGTTACATAAACCACTACTTTCACTACGATATACCAAAAATTATATATACAGAAAACTTTCCTTTCTTAGTTAGCTGTAAGGGTGGTATTGAGTGTTTTGGTACTCCAGAAAAAGGATGGTTAAGAGACCCTAATATTAACATCGATAGCTTAATAAAAACGCTACAAAGAAATAAAAACGAAAATATTGATGTTGCTAACGGTAAAATAGTAGTAGGTTAAAGCCTACCCAACGAAGCTTCTACTTTTAGATCATGCTTCATTGAGTGAAATCTCTCATCAATGTATTTCTGAAAAGCTAGCGGCTTAATCCAATTATTGCTTTCAATATCAATATCTTCTTTTCCGCCTACTACTTCCAGTGCCTCTATTAAGCAAGCCCAGCGAACTAGCTCATTAAAATCCATGGTTTTTGTTGTACCATCTTTTAGTTTAAATTCATGTTTTTCCATATTATATAATTTTATTATAGTTCCGTTCCTTGTGTATATTCAGACGTTATTTTAATATCTTCTGTCTTTTCTGTCAAATCTGTAAACGTTTTATTTACGTCTACTACCTCCGTAAGGAGGGTTGGCATTAAATTAACATCTACCCTATATGTATTATTACATTTTTCACAAGTATAGGTGTTATCCATGTTAATAAAGATGTTTTCGCGAAAAGTATAATTATTACAAGGACATACAATTGTAGCCTCATTAAGATTTAATAATTGTTGTAGTTCGCTTTCAAATTCTGCAGTAAGAGCATCAACTTTATTGATCTTGAAAGAAGACACAACAAAAGCAGTAACAAATTGTAGTACAATAGCTAAAGCGGTAGCTTCAAAAAAACCAAATACATTTCGAAGAGCAAAACCAAACAGAACTGATACGATACATGTAATTAGTATCGATCTAAGAATAGTCATATAGCTATTTTAGACAGATCTTCCGGAATATCAAGTATAAGTTCGTTAATTCGATCAATTTTATCGTTTATATTATCTATAACACCACTTGCGATATTTTCGTTAGCTTTTGCCTTAGCTAACATATTTCTTAATTCAGCTAAAGAAACAAAAGTATTACCTAATAGTTCGTTTATTTGCTCTAACTCAAACGGTAAAATTGGCGGGGCTTTTGCATGTTTATCATTATCTTTATACATGGAAAGCTGATCTTCTACATTCATGTGAAAGTTAATGGGTTTATCATCTGGTGTTATACTGTAAGGAAATTCTGGGCCAGCCATGTAATTATTTATGCTAGAGACTAAATAATTTTATGACCAAATTCGAAAGACGTTTTTTTAAATCCCTTAACGAACAAGCTGAAGAGGAGAGAGCAGCTTTTGAAGCAGAATTAGATGATAATACTGATGCTGGAGACTTTGATGTAGATGTTGAAGTTGATGAAGTTGCTGTTGAAGAGGATCCAAATGTAAAAGCTGCGCAAGCTGTTAGTGAGCGTAATGAAGCTATGAGAGTTAAGCTTGAAAGTTGGGTTGGTGAGATTGAACAGTTTTTAGAGTACTTAAACGGCTCATCTCCAGACTCTATTCAAACTTTATTAGCTAATGCTGAACCTGATACAATCTTTGATCGCATGAAAGCATCTGAACAGCGTAAGATTGCTAGAGTTGCTACAGAGCTTGCTGCTCTAAATGAGTCCTTTAAGGGTTATATTGCTCAAACTGGAAACGCTCAGTTTAAATACGTCTAATCTCTTTATTTTACTTTAAACAACCCCCAAGTTATAACAGGGTTTTCAATTTCATTTATACCAGGCGCATTTAGCATATTATATTCAGCCCACCACCGTTCTCCAGTTATACCGAACAATCTTCCTAGATATTCTTTATTTCCCCACTGGCCTATTTCGAGTATTTCATATCCTGTTTCGTGGGCTAATGCAGCTAACCCCATTGGGGTATACCCCGTATAAAAGTGAAAAGGCTCACTATGCGGAATGTTACATGCGGGTACATTAATATATAAATAACCATCTTTTACCATATGTTTTTTAATATTTGTTAGACACGTATACGGGTTATATACATGCTCTAGTGTTTGATTTAACATTACAAAATCAAAATCTTTGTGTTTAATTTGTAGCCGGTGGAGATCGTATTTTTCCGGATTATCGCTATAATTTATACCTAAAACACTTTTATATCTTCCAGTTAAATATTCTACCTCTGGCTCAGACCCATGCCATTCAGCATTCAATAACAATAATTTTTTAATTTGAAAGTTGTATTTTTGAACATATCTTTCAAACTCTAACAACGATATTACTCTCGGAAAGTCCTTTCCTTCCCACCTCCAGTTTTTATTATTTCGTTCCAGGGGTAAAGGGTGATATCTGTTTTTATACTCTTCTGTATAATTTACCTTAATATGTTGATCGTATATTTTTTCTATGTCTGTTTCTTCGAGCATATCTAAACTATTTACCAAGTCGTGTGTATATTTCTATACCGTTTTATTTCCGATAATTTTACAATACCTTCGATTCCGTCAAAGGTATTTTTTTCTATAAAGTTCCACTTAATTTCATCTACCTTACAAGCTATCGCGATATCATTAAAATCCTTAAACTTTCTACCAAACTTTTCTGGCCATATAAACACTCTCTCCCCTTGTTTAAGTAGTACTTCAGACTTTACTAAGGATGCTTGATCAACCCATTGTGAATCAAGTATCCACGTCTTATCATACCATTTAAGCGTTGTATTTAACTGCTCCTCTTGTCGTTGCGTAAACGATTTACCTCGTTCAGTAATACCTGCTACAGCAATCGAATTTTTCGTAAAGAACGCATTAATCGGTCCCTCAAATATATAAACACAATCGTGATCACTACTTACACGGTCAATATTAAAGAGAGTTTTTTCAGCATTTACCTTTCCTAAATATTTCGGTTTAACTTTATTATCTTTGTTTAATACCGTCCTTGTTTGATAAAACTCAATTTCATCATGTTCGTTAAAGAAAGGTATAACGAGTCTATTCTTATGCACCATATCGGTTAATGATACATACAACGCCGAAGGTTTATTTACCGCGGTATCTAATCGACGCTCTTTAATTAAATGTTTAACAGCCGTAACAACGCTGCTGTTACTATAAAAGTCAAGCTGAAGCTCGTCAGACAAATTAATACTATCCTTAGGTAAGGTAGCGACTTTAAAGTTTGGTTTAGTATCTTCATTTCTAGCAATAATATCTTCAACATCCGGAACATGATCTTTTAATTCTTTTATTACATCTTCGTCAGTAGTACCTGATACTTCCTTAATCCATCTTAATGGCTTTCCAGACCAACCACAGTTATGACAAAATATATTTTCGTTTTTTGGAATATAATAACACCGTCTTTTCTTGCCTAACGACTTACCTTCTCTGCAGATAGGACAGCTACACTGATAAACGTTATTAAATTTGTTATACTTTGGATAGAAGCCAAGTTCAAAAAACTTAAGTATAACAAAGTCTTCAGGAAGCGATATCATTTAACTTATTATATAAGCTTTTCATAAAAAACAAATTATGCCAATCTTCTTTTTTATCAAGTATGCGCTTAAATGAGTATTCCTCACAATACTCTAAAAACACTTTGTAACAAGGATCAACCTTAACTGCTAGCTGGTCCTTATAGTACTGCGCTTCTTCCGGAAGCGATTCATACTTATCTAAACAAAATATATCTAAATTTCGTTTGAATATTTCACGCTGCTTTTCATCTAACATAAAACCAGGATCCTCAAAATAGCGCTTAACAGATGCTTTTCCAAAGCGAGGTATACCCGGAACATTATCAGACTTATCACCTGTTAAACACTTTGCGGTAAACCATTGATCCACGTCCTTAAACCCTGTCTGCTTCTCAAAATTTTGCTCTTCAAAAAATCTTTTACGTATAGGGTCATATAATGTACACTCTGAACTAACTAACTGTAAGAAATCTCTATCTACTGAAATAATAACCTTCGAACCTTCATGCTCTCTGCAAATATATGCAACAATATCATCAGCTTCTAGTTCACGAGGGAAGATTGAATTTATACCCATCGAGTAAAGTATAGATTTTATTACTTCGTTATTCTGATGAGGTGTAGAGTCTTTGGTCCGGTTACCCTTATATTCCTTTAGTATACTCTTACGTATATTGGGTTTATAGTCTTTCTTTTCATCCCATACAAATATAGTATTATCCGGAACAAACTGCTTCACGTAGGAGCTAACAGCGTTAAGCGTAAAGTATATGTGGAAGTTACTTACCTGGTAGTCTGAGTGGTTCTCTGTCTTCTTCGACTGGGCTTTCGCTGTATGAAACGTTCGGTGTATTAAGTTGTTTCCGTCTATTATTAGGGTCTTCATTTTTTTTATACTGCGCCTCAATAACTGAATAAACGTCCTTAGGCAACCGCTCTACAAATTTAATTATATCCTCGTTCCTTCCGTTATCAAATGATTCTACCGGTACATCAATGTTTTCCATAACCGGGAGAATAAGACAGCCAATCGCGTCTTTTTTAGGATCAACTACAGCGAACATCTTCCCCACATAGTCACCTGTTTCAACAGCATATATATCTCTTTTACAGTATTTCATCTGATCCACCTAAGCCATTATTATAACCTTTTATATGCTGCATTTCTGATGCGAAATACTTTAATAAAAATGAATTTAATGCTTCTACTTGTTGTGGGGTTTTTGATGCTTTTATATCTAAGTGCCTTCCTTGAAAATCGTACCCTAATAAAATATAACAATCTAAATATTCACTAATAATGGTACACAATCTTTGCGCCAAGTCTTGTCTTCTCTTAAATGTTTTCTTTT
>Ga0080013_1001407_pt1 | contig 32050 bp, 17 predicted proteins | sample ETNvirenome_6_85_FD_69236 | JGI IMG/M metagenome (GOLD analysis project Ga0080013, IMG submission 69236) | Marine viral communities from the Pacific Ocean - ETNP_6_85 (SPADES assembly) (version 2) | ecosystem: Environmental > Aquatic > Marine > Oceanic | place: Pacific Ocean | collected 2013-06-19 | reverse complement strand
GTAGTGCCCGTAATACCTTGAGTACCTTGAGAACCAGTAGTGCCCGTAATTCCTTGGGTCCCTTGAGAACCAGTAGTGCCCGTAATACCTTGAGTACCTTGAGGACCACTATTGGCAGCAACCCAATTCGTACCTGAACCAGTGGAGGAAAGCACTTGACTACTAGTTCCAGCATCGTTGCTGGAGTCGTAGTAGATTCCCTCTACTCGTAAATTGTTAGCCACGTGGAGGCTTTGGCTCGGGGCGGCTGTCCCTACGCCCACCTTGTTGCCCGTAATCACAAGATCATTTTGGCCGTACTGACCGGCGACAACCGTATTATCCGCAAACACCTCGAACACCGGCAAACCGGCGGCGTTATTAACGCTCATCAACGAGTCGCTTAGATCGTCAGAGACGGTGAACAAGGTCCCGTTACTACCGTAAACCTCCAAAACATCCGGATCGGAGTCGGCGTTTAGAACCTTAATGCCGGAACCGTCGTTATGGACTTGGAATCTGCCTGTTGGTAGTACGGTACCCACTCCCACGTTCCCAACACTTTGGTCACTGTGACGTAGTGTCAAATCAGGATAAAAAACAGGCATCCCACCGGCATCTGTACCATAAGTATGGCCAAAGTGGGTATCTGCATTATGAGCCCCCAACGTCCAGATGTTACCCCCGGAGTCTGCCCCAATTGTATACCCACGATTCGCAGAGTTTGGTCTCGTTACATCTAACCCAACCACATAGGTAGCGCTAGCGGGCACAGCGGGCGTTCCAACCTCAAGTTTAAAAGAAGGGCTCGCCGTGCCAATTCCCACGTTACCGTCTTTTTGAACAAAGAGGTCATTAGAATTGCCAATATTCATATAATCCCCAGCCCCGCTATTTGTTAAAGTAAATATGGTACCCCCTGATGCTCCAACTACAGCTGTGCCACCCGTTGCTCCGATATTAAGCACACTAGTTCCACTTTGTCCTTTGACAGTAAAAACATTTCCAGATATTTTAGATACCACCAACATTGAACCAAGCGTACTAGTTCCGATTCCTACACTCGTCCCATCCGAGTACAAAATGTTACTCGCGGTATCCGCAGTAGAAGCGCCCGTTCTACGTAAAAAATAATTATTAGTGCCACTAAAGACACCTACGCTGCCCGTAATTCCTTGAGTCCCTTGAGATCCTGTACCGCCTTGAACGCCCTGTCTTCCTTGAACACCCTGTCTTCCTTGGGTCCCTTGAGAACCAGTAGTGCCCGTAGTACCTTGAGAACCAGTAGTGCCCGTAATTCCTTGAGTCCCTTGAGATCCTGTACCGCCTTGAACGCCCTGTCTTCCTTGAACACCCTGTCTTCCTTGAACACCCTGTCTTCCTTGGGTCCCTTGAGAACCAGTAGTGCCCGTAGTACCTTGAGAACCAGTAGTGCCCGTAATTCCTTGGGTCCCTTGAGAACCAGTAGTGCCCGTAATACCTTGAGTACCTTGAGAACCAGTAGTGCCCGTAATACCTTGAGTACCTTGAGAACCAGTAGTGCCCGTAATTCCTTGGGTCCCTTGAGAACCAGTAGTGCCCGTAATTCCTTGAGTACCCTGAGAGCCCGTAATACCTTGAGTACCTTGAGAACCAGTAGTGCCCGTAATACCTTGAGTTCCTTGAGAGCCCGTAATACCTTGAGTACCTTGAGAACCAGTAGTGCCCGTAATACCTTGAGTTCCTTGAGAGCCCGTAATACCTTGAATACCTTGAATACCTTGAGTTCCTTGAGTTCCTTGGGTGCCTTGTGCCCCCGCACTCCCTACTTGAGTAAAAACTTTATTACTACCATCTATTACCAAATAACCTGTTTCAGCAGTCTTAGCAGCAACAGTTTCAACAGTTAAACTTCCAGAAACCAAAGCATCACCCGCAAAATACGCATCCCCTCCGTCAGAAAATTTAGCCGCTGGAGGATTAGAGTCTGATTGGGGGTTGAACTGCAGGGCATTATTGCTACCAACACCATAATACTCAATAGACATCCCTCCGTCACCAGCAGTAGTTTCTGAAAACTGAATGGCAGGACGGTTACTTACATTTGATTCCAATAAGAGTAAAGTTTCTTTTACGCCAACTGAGCCATCTTTTTTGATTTGTACAGGAATACCGGCATCATCAAGAGTAACTTTTTGACTAATAGCTAAATTATCACAAGCAGGATTATAAACTGCAACTCCGCTTTCAGTGTCACCATCAAACAATCCTGTAGGAAAACCACCCCCCGTAATACCCCCAATAATATCCCCCGATGAAAACCTTAAGACGTCCGAAAAAGGTGACGCTTGATTACCCGCAAGCGTTCTGACTGAAAACTCATAATCAGCAAAATCATGAACAGGATAAACAAAATGAGGCTCGTATTCAGGCACAACAAGCCCCGAATAATTAGTAGCAACTAAAGCTCCAGTTAAACCTCCTAAAATCCCCCCGGTGCCGGCAGCGGGACCATCAACCCCTTGAGTAGCCTCAGTAAGGGCTCCTGTACGTCCTGACAAATAAGTTGCTTGGTAAATATTCTCAGCAAGTAGCGTCCCGGCAGGATTGAACTGGTATTCTAAAGAGCCAGTATTAAATTCCCCTCCCCAAAAAACTCTCGCAGCCTCGGTATTTCCGGCTGCAATCGCAACCTCCACCACTTCAGTTTGACCCGTGAGAAATCCCGGGGCTACATTATCCGTGGCATTTAAAATAAGAGAGTGCTCTAGCCATTGTAACCCTGTGGTTTGATAAGCTGAGAAAATAGGAGTGGCGGCCGCCCCACTATACGCATAATCTTGCAAAGTGGTATTAATATCAAAAAATCTTTTATCTAATCTCCCTGTGCCCGTACCGTGAACAATTGCCTCTATGCCTTTGATTTGGGGCGGCTCCAGTGTAAAATAATCACTTTTATCAAAAAAGTTTCCGCTTTCAATGACTTTTATTTCATAAGTTAATTGGGACGGAGATAAATCTTTTGAAAACTTGCCGACAACTTGGGGGACAATATTTTTATTCAGAGTGTCCCGCGCCACAAGAACTCGACCCTCAAGCCCGCTGGTTTTCACATTGAAAAGTAACGGATCAATTGTATAAGGCTTAATGGAAGACGGGTAATAATATGCCTCTCCAGAACCAAAGGAGTCGCTTAAAACAGTCGCATAAAAATAACCAGAATCATTAGGAGGAGTAATAGTAACGTTATTTATATAATCATTTCCTAGGTCTTGTAAATCAAAACTATACGCATAAGAAGGCGTACTCGCTCCAGATTGAGGTATAACACTAAAATCAGAAACCGGAGAAGAATAAACATCAAGCCTCTGTAATCCGGAATTTTTTGTGGACTGCAGCCTTAAGGAAATCGCTTCCCCTAAACCAACAGTACAACCTGTGACATCAGGTTTCTTATTATTTAAAAAATAAATTCCAGTATTTGTTCTGCCGTAATAATCTGTAGCGACAACCTCTAACTGAAAACGCCTATAATCAAAATATACATTTGGGTTTGCCAGTCCAGATGTGCCCATACTGACGAAAGAGTTTTTTAATTCGTCAACTTTTAATTGGATTTCGTTCTTTTTGTAGCCCCCTGTATGTAAGGCCTGTATCAACTGCCCAGTCTCACTCCTTAAATTGACCTCAAAACCACTAAAAGCAGTTAAACTATATAATTCCTCTTCTGAGAAAATCGCATCGTCGGTAGGGTTAATTAAATTCCATCTAATCAACGGGTCTTCGGCAAAAAATTCACCGCTAGCTACCCTAGTAGCTATATTAATTCCAGAACCACCCGAAAACAAAGGCAACGCCGAATTATGAGGAAATGGCTCTTTGTTAGGCGTTACTGGCGGCTCGTTAGCCACATAGAACCCCGAAACCCTTAAAGCCTCACCATAATCGGCAGGAGATTGCTGAATAAATTTTTTAAATTTTGGCATATTAGAGACCTACATTAACCTTAAAAGAGGTATCGTAACGATAAATTTCAACAGAGATGTTATCCCTTTCGTAATCTGGACCTATGAGAATATTAGCACGGGTATTATCATGACCCGCTAACGAAAATCTTATTTTTTCTCCAGAAGCCTTAAAGATTTCTAAAATATAACCACCTGTATTTTGAAAGTTTACAGCGTTATAGGTGGCTAATTGGGAAAAATCAACAGTCATATAATAATTAGTTGCATATGAGGAAATATTCGGAAACTTGCCGTCAAAATAAGGCAAGATCGTATCGTTTTGTATGTTCGTAAAAGTAATAATAGGATCGGTGGCCCCCGAAGAATCTCCAGTCAAGGCGGGAGGAAGGGAGCCTATACTTACTACTGTTGATTTTGATTGTTGAGTGTTTTCCACGCTTCGGGACTCATCGATAGCCGCAAACTTACTCCTATTATACATCATGCCAGTAACTTGATACTGATTGAAATTTTGCTCCGTAACCCCTATAATTCTATATTCCACTTCTTCAATCTCATAATCAGAATTTGTATTTTGGACCGACCAAATATAACCCTTTAAAACCATATTAAAATCCTCTTCTGAAGCAGTGGTAACTGTTACCATATTAGTTTCACTAACAGAATCTATAGTAAATTCTTTAATCTGCGGCTCCCGCGACGCGTTAATGTCTGAAACTGGCACCCCCAAACTAGGACTCTGCTCTTCTACAGCGATCTTTAGTTTCGATTCTGCGCTCTTATCTAATTCTCTAACGGTCTTGTTGGCTTTAGGAACGATCAAGGTAATTGTCTGGCCGCTAATATCTTCCTCAATCCCATGGTCCAAAGTTAAAGTTTTAGCTCCATAATCAATATCCACAACCCTTCCCCCGTATCTTTTAGATGTTTTAAGTTTGTCTTGTACTTTAACAACATCCCCCGGCTTTAAGTAACTCGCCTCTTGACCACTCGTAAACTGAATGGTATCTGTTTCAGTTTGAACAGTATATAACATCCACTTGGCCAATCTATGAGCTTGTCCTCGCGATGTAACCCCCAATGCCACAATTTCCTTTTCATTGTAGCCGTACTCCCTCATGCCAGCCGAATCTTCCAAATATTCAACTTTCGGCTTGTAGCTGTCGTATTCGTCACTAAAACGTACGGTAACAGCAGTGGTCCTCGAAATTAAAGAACTGCCACTATAAGCAAAATCACCATTCTGAACATTTGCGTTAGTGAACAACATAACGGCTTCTCGAGACTGATCGTTTGACGCTGTAATATAACCCGAAGACCAATAAATCATTCCCCGAAACAAGGCCGCGATATCATTCAAAGCATTAAAGGCGTTTTGTTTTTTGTCTAAATATAAATTGCACCTAAAACGAGACTCTAAAAGGGGCCTATATTGCTCAAACTGGGTCGTAGCTTTCCCACTTACGGTTGTTAAATCCAAAGGGTCTCCTCCTAAATAGGTAGATACAAACGCTGAAGAACTATCCTGATTTTTTATTAAATATTCTTTAACAAAAGCATCCCCTATCAACGTGCCAGCCTGATTTAAAAAAGCCACCTTTACAGCGGGATAATTTTGAAATACCTCCTGTGCGTCTGGTATTTGAACAATTGTAAAAGTGAACTTTTGTGTAGAATTATCATAAGAAGGGTTAAAAATAAGCCTCTTATAAGCCTTATCTAAATCTTCAGAGTCTGAATTTTTGGTGCTAAATAAGCATACAGTTCCCCCTTCAGGATACCTCTCCAGCAACGCGTTCCCTCCTAGAGTATCAGAGGAATCGTCAATAGTAATGGTTATTGAGCCCGTAGTACAAGTAAAATCCATATCTGCATATTTGCCCGTATGACCAGTTGGCACAAATTCATCACAATATTTACCTATACTATATAAATTCCATTTATCAACGAACTGCTCTTTAAAACCAAATTTCCCTACGCCATAGCGCTCGTTTACTGCTAAATCATAAAATATCCACGCAGGGTTATCTGTCCACTCTTTCTTTAGTTTAAATTGCCCATCCCAATTTCCCCTATAATATTTAATTTCAGGGTTATAATTGCTGGGTATAGAAACTTTCGTTAGTTTGCAATCAAACCGACGCGTAGGAGGGTTAGAAAATGCCCTCGCATCAAAAATCATCCCCATTAAAGCACTATGAGGATAGTTAAAGTTCTCTTCAACAATTTCGCTAATAGTTCCTACTGACAAACTTTTTTGAAATTTTACATTGTTGGGGGCAAGTTCATTATCAGTTCGAAACACCTTTATAAACCTATCTTTCTTCTGGGGTCCGCCTGTAGGCAACGGCACATTGTGACTTCGAGTGTACTGTGAACTACACCTTCCATAAATTCCACATATTAAATAAATAACACTACCTCCTTCCGCCAGAGTTAGTTCATCATCTACGTAACCCGTCTTAATAATAAAATTTACACCCGCTGCACTTTGATTTCCATCACTATGGTTATATAATAACGCCCCCACAGTCATATCTACCTGTGCCCAATTAGCATTATCATTTGTAATAACATGAGAAACAGCAACAGTGTTACTCCTTTCGGCTGCTCTTACAAAAGTTAGAGCTGAAAGGTCTACTACTTGATTGCAAAAATTGCCACTAATAGCACCCATATTGAACGAATCTCCTCCTAGTTTTCTGTTCCACCGTAACGCTAAATTTTCACGTTCCCCATTGTTTCCCACCACATAAAACTTAGACCCACCATGAAGCATTTGTTGTAGTCCAGCCAGTCCGGGCAGCGAAGTGTTAATGTTGAGAGTTTGAACTGCATTGCTAAATGATAATGCTGGGTTTGTGAATTTAGCTAAAGGTGTTTGACGTTCTGTGCCAACTTTGAAATCGGCAAAAACTCGATTGTAATTCAAAGTAGAAGCGTCCGTGTTCTTGATAGGAACATCATTTAAATAAATACCTTTAAAGCCGTTTGTATTTTTACGGGAATCCTTGTGTAAATATACTAAATTTCCATGTCTATCACAAAGACCCGCAATTTCTCCTTCACATAAAAGATCGATGGTTTGATAAACAGAGACAGATTCTAACTTGCCTCCCTTCGCAGAATTATTTAAAGTTCCCATCGAAGTGGAACACACGTTTATATAGCGCAAAGCATCTTGCAAATTATCAACCATATAAATATCTTCCGGAATAGCGCCCATTACATTATTCTCCTCCTCCCCCGCCAGCAGTATCTACCTCTAGAAAACCTCCCTGCCCCTCTTGAATAGCGTCGGTTGCACCATAACCATCATCCACTGAAGCAAAATATTTGGGATTAAAATAGTAACCTCCACCCCATAATTGAGCTCCTTGGTTCTCGAATTTACTTCGATCTACATTAAACATATTGACCGAAACAACCCGACTACCCACCTGCAAACGACCGTATCCCACGGGGACCACCACCCCTTGCCTTGTGACATTTTCAGCCTGACCAAAAGCAAAAGACGTTGTATTGGCCAAATCCGGATCATCCGGTTTCATTAATTTAGCAATTAGCAGGCTTATGCCAAAAGACAGTGCAGCGCTCAAAACAGTACCCACAACAAAAGTGGCTATCTTTCCAGCCATACTCGCCACGCTAAGTTTTAAAATTTTGGTGACTATAAATTTAGTGAAAATAGCCACAAAAGCCCCCATTAACAAAGGAATAATAACTATTTTTTTGTTTTCTACCTTGATATTTAAAGAAACGTCACCTTCAAGCTCCTTCCCATTAACAAAAACAGCAAAAGCCCGTTTTCCATTTTGGTGCAAATAACTCCTCAATTTTCCCGTATTTGCTTCGATGGCATTTAAAACCTCTCTTAACGTCCTAGCCTTAAAAGAAAAATCTCGGCCCACTATTTGCCCTAATCTGCCTTCAAGTAAAACTGTAGTCATTACCCTCTATTATACACATTTAAAGCGAAAAATAAATCAACTTCTGGTCATCCGGGCAATAAAAAGAAAAATTCTTTTGTATATTAGAATATATTAAGAATGGCCTCGCCAATTCCTGTGAAAGCAGGATGTCAAAACCACTTGGCGTTGCCCCTCCTAAACAATGAGAATGAAAAAAAACTTTTATTTGAGGGTAGATATTTACATAATCTCTAGGGGTTACTATGAAAGTTTGCTGTGGAGTTGGGGATATATTCTTAAAAAAATGCAGTTTCTTATCCGTGATAGCCCCGCAAACCTCAAATTTACAACGATCCGCTAAAGAAACTATACTTCTTAAAAAAAACTTATTAAAATCTGTATTTTTCAATGGAAGGGAATCCCCCAAAAGGCAATCCTTTGGCATATACTCCGTTATCAACATATCGGCATTTGCAAGCCGCTAGGTTTTTGCCGCATTGGTCTCCCCTCCAGTAAGTTTGCTCGTAACGTGGATCTTTTGAGGTAAGTGCCGTAGATACGCATACAAAGAAAAGATCAGGACGCGTCGCTGTGTTCTCCTGAGTATTACTCAGGTCTTTCTTCGCTAAATTTTCAATTTTTGCTGGCATTTTTACGGTATCACCCGCTACATACTTTACTTCACCTGCTTCATCGTTACTTAATGCCGCACTCAAAAGCCCAGAAAGCGAAGTGGCAGCAGCACTAGCATCCGTATCTAATTTTAATGTCGCCCCTGTACTAAAAACAATAGTTCTGTCTTTTGAAATGGCTGCGCTTAAAGCGTCTACCGCAACACTTTGCACCACAGTTCCGGTTTCATTATCTGCAACTGAATTCGGCGACTTAAATGCCCCCGATAAAGCTGTGGCAGTAGCGGAAGCCCCAGCACTTAAAGTAAACTGAGCTCCGCCACTAAAAGTAATTACCTTTCCGTTTGCAATAGCCACAGGTAAAGAGTCAACCGTAATTGAAGTATCTGCGTCCGTGTAGCCTGCCGCGTTGTTAATTGTCACCACAGACAGCGTGGCTGCACCATCAGCCGTCACACTTACGGTATTTTTATCATATTCTCCTTGCCACACTAATGTTAGATTGTAGCCGTTTTCGTCGTTGAATTTCTTGTTATTTTCGTCGGCGATAGGCATTCCTAGGTTCATGCCATTATCTTTTTCGAAAAATACAGAGGGGGTCACATTGGTTCCGTCAGCCATAAACATAAACTGATTATTAAAATCCGGACGCCTACCATATAAACAACCACCCCCTCGGTATTTCCAAGTACAATAATCAGCTATCATTGTCCGCGCGGGCACCTGAACATCTTCTAATTCCAACGGTGAAATTAGCTCAAACTCCACATAATATTTATTTTCATTTGTTTTCCTATTGATTACAAAAAGATCATCATCAAATCTGGATTCTGGGTCAGGAATCGCAAAAGGATTCAAATTATTTGGAAAATTTTCGTTATCTAAAAATTTTAAAAATATACGCTTCCTTACAAAGCCATTACCTATTAAATCTCCTCTTCTTTTGATGGCATCCGTTATAACCCCTTGCGGATTGGCTATTAAAAGTTTCGGGCGCGCAAGCTGGCCATCCCCTCTTATTTCCCAACCACTAGTTTCAATAGGCATGGCATAATATGTTTGCAATTCCCCGGTAGAGTCGCGCAACATTATATCTGTTAAATTGTTTTTACCGGGGTGAAAGCGATATAAACCATCCTGTTCACCCAAGTCAAGCTCATAGAGCTCTATCAAAGTATCTGGCTCCAGATCTAATAACGAAGAGTTGTGTGTTTGTGTAGACATATTACCAGCTTGGACCTATGTTAAAACCGGCATATCCGGTATTATCTGCAAGGACATTCTGATTGTTTGCGTTATCTCTATTGGCTGACGATTTGATTTTAAGTTTCTTTTGGGCCAAAGAAGCAAACAGGGCTTCCCTTTGAATGTTATCTAAAGCCGACTTAAAAACAACGATATCGCTAATACAACCATAAAAATATCCATTATAAGATTGGTTCGTTCCATCAAAAGCAGTATTAGAGTAACCAACTTTAGGTTCTAAAGGAAAAGCATAATCCGAAAAATTTTCAAAAACGCGAGTTTTTCTCTTGTTTAAGTTGTTATAAACAGCGTAATACATAGAACCGCCCCTTTTAAATGAGGAAATACTATACATCCATGCTGAAGTAGGATACATTGTTTCGCCATAAACCATTTCTTGTTGATTAAATGGCACAGATTGATTATTTAAACCTGCGCGCTCATCGCTCATCCTAAACGCCGATATTGCCGTGGAGGGCATGTAAAAATTCGTTGGGTTCCCTACATAATTAGTACCTATTTCAGCCTTTATAAAAGAATTTGTCCATTGGTGCATTGTGAAACCAATAGGCCCATTTGCTCCTCTTCGCGGATTTTCAGCTCTCATGTCTCCAATTTCATATCCAGTGCCAGCATTAAGGTAAAACCAATTATATGAGTCCGCTTTCAAGGCTTTTCCTCCAGAAGAATCTATAACGGTTCCGGGGTATAGAAAATATACAATCTCAAACCCACTCATAGAGTTTTCGATTTTGCCGCTTGTTACTATATTTTTGATCACACCCCCGCCGGGCTGATTGTTATTATTGTTTCCAAAAAACACAACATCTTGATTGTTAAATGGATCAGTATAAGCCCCATAGTTAGTCGTGGTGCCGTTTTCTATAAGCATGGGCCGATAATTACCATTCGTACCATTATAAAATTGTATATAAATGTCAGTATCATTTTTGGCTTTCCATTTGTTGATTTGCTTGTAAGAAGTAACCGTTGTTGTGTCAAAATAAGTTGCACTTGTGTCATCTGTTGTAAACCATGCAACCAAATTGGGAAACTCAGTAGAGCTGATGGAACTAGCGCCCTCTGGTTGCACCAAACTGTCGAAAGTAGAATAATTACTGTTGGTATCAATTATTTTTATAGCTTCTCCTCCGGTACCCCCGCTTGCCGGCAACGGTTGACCGTCCGCAGCCGTCAAGTTGTAAAGTAACGCTGCATTAACATCTTTCGGGGTTTCTCCGTCTGCACCGTACGCCCCTCCCGTTCCTCCTGCAGATGTATTTGAAGTAGCATTAGAAACTTGACCTATACCTGCATACTTTCGACCTCCCGCAAGCGCAATGCCTAAATAATTGGTTTGGTTATTATCCTCGAATATCTTACTGTACCCTCCTAAAGATTTAGCGAAACCTTGACCTCCTCCTCCTGATCCCCCATGTTGGGTTCCCACTATATCACTTAATTTATAGTTAACCTTGTCAATAGAGATAATGCCGGGCTCTTTGGGGTCCAGCCGTATATTTAATTTTGTTGCTTTTTCTGTGTTTGCTGCTTCGTTGTAAGGAACTCCACTCAAAAATGCATCTATCCTCGCTATTAATTTATCCAAATTCTCGAGGAATCTTGTATTTAGCGTGAAAGCTTTTGGATAAAAAAACGGATCCCCCCCTCCACCGCCTCCGCCTCCTCCATAAATTTTGGCAAGCGGATTCTTTTTTATTCGAAGCTCGCTTATATTAGCATCACTTATGTAAATGGCTGGTGACCCGGCTCCTCCGTCGCCTGAGTCTACAGTAGTGCGACCTTTGATCGCCAGTTTACCAGCACTAATTTCTGCTGCCCCTTTTTCGTCCATTTCAATTGTAGTGTACCCTCCGTTACCACCGAGACCCCCCATACCTAACACAGAAGAGTTTCGACGAAAGATTAAATTAGATTTTATTTCGGTAGAGCCATAAACTAAACGCGCACCAGTATCAATTCCAGCATTACTTGCGCTGGTTGACCCCACTGTATTATGTTGATCCACTATAAAATGAACTCCTGAAAAACCGTAATCTGCATGAGAGGGATCGAAAAAATTGACTGATCCTGTTATATTTGTTAACTTATCATCAAAACTAGTTTTTAGGTTTACATTTTTTTGCTCATCCTCAAAATATACCTTTAGAGCGTTCGGAGGAGGAGTAGTATTTGCGATAACCGTACTAGGATCAGTTAACGCGCCCAAGGTAGTACTGCCACTTAACAGCCCTCCGTTGATATCGTTATTAGTAATTTCAACGTTGAAATTATCCACAGGGTAACCATAAATGTAAGGGCTCTCTACGGTAGATCCACCTGCCACACCCAATGTAAACCTACTTTTAATTCTAAAATAATAATCAGCACTAAAACCTAAACCATTAACAGTGTACTCCCCGCAAGGAGAAGCAGGATTCTGAGGGGTACCTCGCGTATGTAATTGCGAGATACCACTGTTGGTGGCATATTTATAATAGTCAAAATCACTTGTAACGGCATAGGTATTTGGAAAAGTGTGATAAGATCTGTTTATATCAAAGTCTGCTAATCCAGTCCAACTTCCAGTAGCAGTGGCACTATCAGTAATATTGCCCGCATATTCAATTTTATATTGTGTTAGATAATAGCCTGTTGAAGGGTGCTGCCATCTTAACACACATTTGGGTCTACCTTGAACAGCTAAATCAGTTGTGACTAAAAACCCAGAAGGATACGCGGGAGTTGAAGATGTATATGGCCCACTACTGCTAGCGTCAGCCCCAAAACCCGTAACTTGCCCCGTTATCGACAGCGCGATAGCCCCACTAGCGTCGCTTTCTAATGTCTCTAATGACCTGCTGTTAAGTTGAAAATCTGTTACCCAGCGTCCATGTCCTTGAGGGCCAGTCGAGGTGATATCAGGACCTGTAGTGTAATTGGCATTAAGGAACGCAAATTCAAACGGAATAAACCTACTTTGACCAGCTAAAACATCAAACCTCTTTCCTGACGGAAACCCTAAAACTCCCGGAAGCTGAGTTTCGTCCACCGAAATTTCTGTTGAAATATTACGGCTACCACTATTGGTGATATAAAATCCAGTACTTAACCCGAACCCAGTCACCCCTGTAATCATCATTCCTGTGGTACCAACGAAATCGTTGCCTTGCGCTCTTTGGGTAACTGTACTTGGGGTAGCCATTTTATCTTTTGTACGGATCGATAGTAATCAAAGTCCTAAAGCTCACTTCATCATCTACTAAATTTATGGGAAATTCAATAAAGTTAACACTCACAGAATTATTATCGTAATAATTCAACGTGTGCTCCCACTTAGGGCAAATAAAAACAACGTCAGATTTATCATAAGGAGCGGGAGGTTTAAATTTAAATTGGTTCTTGCCTTGGTGTGTTTCCAGAAAGTGAACAATTGCTTTTGCTTCCTTGGTTGTTCTCCCTTCTAAAGAGAATTGTAAATTCAAAAGACTTTTATTAATTCCATCTTGAGTCCTTACATAATACTCACTTTGCACAGGCTGCTTTAAAAACCTTGGAGCTTGAGTTATAGACAGACCTGCGTTTATATCAAAATAAAATTCCTTTTTAGTCCACAAGGAGTCATCTCCTATTGGACTATTGTCCGCAGTAGATGTAGTCTCATTATCTCCTGTATAATAATACCACCCAGAAGCTGCCGGCACATAATCACCACTTAAATAAGCAATATCATGCTTACTGTAAGCGGTTCCTGTCGCCCAAAACTTTTTAGTCTGATCAAAGGGTATATAATACTCTTGCCAGTTTAAAGTCGACTGATCTTCACGTAACAAAACCGTCGAGGTGGAATTTACATTAGGATAATCAAATCCTCGCGTAGTGTCCTCGATATAAAATTCATGTTCTGCGTTGTAAGGCTCAAAAGGAGTAAAATAAATACCAGTATAAGCTCCGCTAGGCTTCTCACCTTTGTTGAATGAATCTTCAAATAAATGATTAAGCGCTCTGGTTTCCTTGTCGCTTCTTTTATTGAAAGCAAGTTTAAATTTAACTTTTAAAGAGTTTTCGCTTTTATTCGCAACGTTATAGTAGCCGTCCCCATAAGAGGAGTCATAAGTTTGATTAAAGTAATCTACTGAAGCGGGATAAGACGGTTCAAAAAATAATTTTTGAGTCCACTCGCTAGAGGCTCCCGCTGGAGAATTCGCAGCAGTAGAAGTGGCGGCTGTAACGCCACTGTAGTAGTAGTGCCCTGAAGCGGTGCCCAAGCTTTCTGCTGTGGTAGGAACCGGTGGGGTTCCTGCAACTGTATACCCACTAAAAAAAACAATATCATATTGAGAATACGTGTTTCCAATCTCAAAAGAATTTACCCCTTTAATATTAGTGACGCCTGATCCAAAAACATATGATTGAGTAGCCATTAATAAAAAACCCTCCCTGTCATATATTCTTGCGAAACGCCAATTGTTCCATCAATATAACCCCCTTCTGTCACACTTAGATCTTGGTTAAAAATTTGCCCCGAGCAGCCAAAGGTAGCTAACGGAGAGGTTCCATATGTATCTAACACTTTAACGTTTAGTTCGGCATAGTTTCCCGTGGACTTAATCGCATCTCCCACGTCTTCTCCGGCAATTGATAAATTGATTCGTACGTTTTCTTTTGTTACCCTCGATGGCAGTTCATTGCCAACTGTAACAACCGGGTTGCGCTCAGTTGAAACAGAATAATCAAAACTCACTTTTTTGTTAATCTTAACGTCTGTCCCTACAATATAAGACCGAAGGCTATGAGAAAAATTGGTTTCATTCCTCAAGTCGTTGTCGCTGTCCCCAGCGTCATCCAATGCATTTAATTCTCCGTAGATATCAAGCTCCGAACGAAACAATATAGGAGAATATGGAGCCATAGAAAAACTTAAACTTTTGATGTAGCCGCTAGAAAAAGTCATCCCCGCGAAGCTCCCGTCTAATGGCTCACCTGTATGCTCAATAGCAGTTAAAGGGTTTAAAAAATCATGAAAAACCCCGGTACAGTAATGAGAAAAAGACAATGTGCCTTTGACTGGTGATGTTGGTGCATACCTTATAACAGAACCAGTAATATTAGTAACCGGCTGCAATGAAGCCGAGACCCCAAGTTTCGCAGACTCCGCCATAATGCTTGTATCCGCGATTTTGAGTAAAGCTTTTTCGTATTTTATGAACTTGGTTGCCATTAATCAATTTCAAACTCAAATGTTAACGCTACGTTAGTATAAAACCACCCCGTGGTAGCCTGTGTGTCAAAAGAAATAGCTAAATAATCACCAGCACTAAACTCTAAAACGCTCGCCGTATCAGTGAAAGTGCTAGTATTGAACCCTACTGTATAACTTGTATCTTCACTCATTATAGACAACGCTTTCCAAGCGCTATTGGTGGACCCTATTCCAGAATGACCGTCAGCACTCGGTAAAGACGACCCAGAATAAAAATAAAAAACTGGAGTTATGGTGGTTCCGGGGCCAACCTGACTGCTAGGAAAGAAAATAGGCATATCCACTTGCACCAATTTACCATTATGCGGGGCACGAGACATATATTGAGCATCAGGAGTCCTAGCTGTGGTGTCTATGTAACCCGCATACAGCGCGGCTACGCCCGGAACCACAGTATTTAAAGCTGGGAAGACGGGGCTTGTTAAATTAGCCTCTATTCCTACTGAAAAAGTTTGCAAAAACCGTCCACGGCAATAATTACCAGCACTATTGCCACCTTGATCATAATATGCTGAGGCTTCCATTGTACCCTTAAATCTCACATTTCCGCTAGTATCTAAGCGCATTTCATTAGCAGTAGTGGTTGCATTGAATATATATTGGCCTGCAGTTGGACTCGCCTGACTACTGCGATGTATCATGAAATAATTATTATCAGGATTGGAATTATCCTTATGAGTTCCTACCATCCAGTTCGCATATTCAGTTCCTCCAATATTATTAGGGAACGCAATTAAACTATTCTGCACGCTTGCGTCAGCATCAGTTGCATTCCTAATGAGGATTCGAGTGCCAGCCACACCACTAGAATTAAAATTAGCAACAATATTATTAGTATCAGTAACATTAAACTTACGAGTAAAACCTGTCGCGCCTACATCTAATTTACCAGCAGAAAAATTGACAGAATCAGAACCAAGGGCTAAGCCAGCAGCATTGCGAATCCCTAAACTAGTTCCGTCCCAAATCATTTGTTGATCTAAAGCTGTAGAGCCTACTGTTCTTGTAAATTTTAAAATTGACTTGGGAGATCCACTGGCAACTCTATTTTCTAGTTGTAACGCTATATTATCTTCCCCAGAGCTTTCGTAAACATGTAATTTTGCTCCAGCGGTGCTCTTAGATCCTATCGACCAACATTTGTCAGTGGATTCTATTTTCCCAGCAAAGTCAGTGGCAGATGCATACATGAACCAAATATCCGCACCCCCACTTCTGTTTAAGTGAAGTGGGCCGCTAGCGCCTACAGCAGTTATGCCTTCTATATTAGCTAAACTTGCGTCTATTTTAATTCCATAACTACCATCAACAATTTCAAAATCTCCAGATACATCTAAACTTACTGTTGGATCAGCTACACCCACGCCAACATTACCGTCGCTATTAACAACTAAATGACTTGTTCCTCCAAAATTACTATTGTTATTAAATTTTAAAAGATCTCCAGTATCGTCATATCCTATAGTAGCTTGTTGTGTTGTGGTTTGATCAAACCTAATAACAGCATTGCCTGCAGCGCCTGCCGTTATACCAAGCGTTGGGTCGGTAGCACCACTAATATCAAGCTCATAATCGGGAGCATTTGTTCCGATACCAACGTTACCTCCGTCCTTTATGAAAATACCATAATTACCCCCATCGTCCCTGAGCATAAGACCATTACCATCTGCCGCGTCGACGTTACGCTTTTTATTTAGGTCGCTGATCGCTAACCTCATGGTGGTGGGATTGCCGGTGTCGTCGCTATAATCCCCCATAAACAACAAATCATTATCTGCTGGCGGCGCGCCCAAGTTGGAATACTCTAATATTTTACCCATTTTTAATCCTTATTGTAATAATCTTTAAATTCTAAATTTACACTTAAAACTCCGTCAACCGCGGAGCTAATACTCTCGGACACTAGATGCCCTGTCGTACTTAAAAATTTATATCGCGTTATACCGTCTCCGTCATCGCCCAAACACTCCCCGGTGTCGTCTTGTAAACATAGCTTAGACCCAACGACCGTATTGCCGTCTAATGTTTCTTCTCTATCTCCCAGTCTAATCTCAACCCCGATTGTCTCATAATGACCGCTTCTAATATTATCGATCATGTTCGCCGTGTCGTAATCGTCCATTTCTATTGTAAAATTAGTGGTAATTTCAATAGGGTATTCTGTGAGTACTTCGGAGGGAGCGTAATCAGTTTGGCTAGTTTTCTGGTCTAACGTATAAATGGGAATGCGGTTAATGCTATAACTCTGGGAAGCGGAGACGGCTCGATTTGTACCAGAACCATTATAGGTTAATAAAACCGACTCATGATTAACCATACCTAAATTTTGAAGGGGAGCGACGCCGGAATAATCCAATTCACCTTCTCGCACACCGCTCCCCATCTGGCCAAAAACAGCAAAAGTTGTCTCTATGGTAGGGACATCTTGAACATCACAATTTATACTATAACTAGTTAAATAACCAGTATTAAAACCGTAAACTTTTTCATCCCCGTCTAATTCAACATCATGTAACAAGGTGCCTGAAACCGGATATTCTCCTGTAAGATCTAAAACGGGATCTTGATATAGCATATCGCGCGTCATAGAGAATTCGCCCCGAAGCGGCTCAGCTATTACTTCGCGCACAAAACCCGCTCCTAAAGCTCGAATTTGTTTTTGTCCAACAGTGTAACCCGCACTTATGTTACGAATACCGGATACGCCGGTTCCACCGAGATAAAAAATTTGTTCGTAACTTGGTGATGCGTTTTTAGCCATTATGGTTTTCTAGCCGATGAACTTAAAGATCCACCCAGTCTCTGCTCAGTTTGAATCACTTCCAGTACAGCCCCTCTAATTTTTTCGCCTAATTCTTTTCCTTGCGTAGCTCGATCTTCGTTACTTTGCTCGCTGGCATTTTGATTGCCCGTTGAACTGGATGCACCTTGACCACTTCCGCCTTCACCTCCCCCAACGTTTACATTAATAGAAATATTATTTGTATTAGCGGCGGTTTGCGCATTAAGGGGAGCGGCTTCAGCACCAACCGCACCTCCAGTTTGCATCGCAGGAATAAGGCCGCCGTTTAATCTGCCCATATAGCCCAAACCATATTTACGAACAGCACGGTTGTTCATTACAAACTCGCCCCCCGCCATGTAAGCTGGAACACTATCACGATTCGTAAAACCGCGTCCTATGTGGCCGCCTCTTTGAGGGGTGGGTCCGTAGGCCCCGGTGTAGTCGCCAACGCGATAATTCGCACCTGTTCCACCGGTGGGTCCTCTTCCGCTATACGCCCATAGAGCCTCTTGTTTGTTAGCGTACATTCCCTGAATGTCTTTCCACTTTTCGCCTCCTCCTACCTGCTCGGCAAACTTTTTCGTTCCCCTGTCTTTCCATGCACTCGCACCCATATTCATCAACTTGCCGACTCCGGCACTTGCCAAAGTACTTAAAAAAGCATTTCTTAATGATTTTTTTTCTGCTCTTTTTTCTTGTTCCTTTTGGTAAGCTTCTCGCGCCTTCCCTCGCGCTTCCATTAACTCTGGATTATCAGAAGCCAAAAAGAACCCACTCATTTCGTCGCTTGAGTACTTTTTATTCAAAAACATGGTGCCGCCGCCCGTTTGACCTCCCCCAAAACGAGGAAACGAACTAAAATTAATTTGATCCAAATTAGACTTCCCAACGCCCTGAACCGCCTTTCGGTTCATCACATATTCACCGGGCTCAAGCAGAGTAGGAACCTTGTCTCCTGTTCCAGACCCGGGCACGATAGACCCATGTTGAGATGTCCGAAAGCCCTTCGTTCCCATGCCGAGCAAATTAGTAAAATTGCTCATCGAATGCTCAAGTGAAGCACGACGAATCATTTTCAACATATCTACAGCAACACCTCGCATTGCATCTCCAAAACTCTCCGCTTTATCCAGAGCGGCTTCCATAGCGTTCACCATTCCCTCTCTGAAAGCAGTTGGCAAATCTTTTCCTAATCTTGCATATATATAATCGGTTTCCTCATAAATATCCAACATCCCTTCTTTGAATTGGGTTTTAAAGGATCGTGCATCTGCATCGAGAGATATGTTTCTATCTTTAACCATGTTACGTACCTCGTCTGCAATAGCTTTTTCATTATTTAGCCTTTTCTTTCCGTGCTGTATATCTCGCAACAGAGAATCAATGTTATCTCTTAAGATTTTATTTTCCTCCCCAGTTGCTTCAGTTTTTGCCTTGCCCAGCGCTGTGATTACCTCTTGTTGAGTTTTGAGTCCTTCCATCGTGGCGGCCAGTTCTCTTGCGGCTATCCTTTGTTTTGCAAAATCGACTTCACTAGTATATCTTTTAGCAGGCGTGCCCTTTGTAAACTTCCTTCCCACGATTGCGCTTTGTTTTCTATCGAAATCTCTTTGTTCCTGCGTAATGGCCATGCTTCCTGCAGCTTGCCGATAGTCTGCGGCATTCATATACCCTTCTCTTTGTGCGCCTTCATCTGTCATCATAGGACGCGCCCCTAATGCTACTAGCTGATGTTGTTTCTGATACTCAGATATCAATTCGTCCATTTTGTTCTTAAGTTCAACTGAAGAATTCACCAAGTCCACATTTGATTGGATGACTTGCTGTTGAACCAACATAGCTTGGGCTTTTTGGACGCTGTCCTCTACCGCTGCAGCCTCTTGCCTTTGAAATTCTATATCTGCAATACGTTGTTCGACAGCTGCGCGACCAGCTATACCTCCCGCCTGTGTGCGGAAACCTGTTCCCCTAAATTGACGAGGATCATTGAGCTCTCTTTCTCGGATCCTAGCCACGTTCAGTTGTCGTCCAAAATCAGTTTCCATTGCACCCATTCTTCTGCGGTGCATCATTCTGGACATTTCGTCATTCATTATTCTTTCTTTTTCAATATTTTCTCGACGTTTTTGTTCCAGTACCATTTTAGCATTGGTTATAGCTTGGTCTAAGTTGATGTTTTCGGCTTGCTGCTTGTAGGTTATGCGTAAATTATTAATAAGTTTATTAATCTTTTCTTGTTCCGCAGTATTTTCCGCCGTGAATGTTGCGAAAGCATCAAGACCGCCCTCTATGTTTGTCATGAAAAGATGTTCTGCCCTCTCCAGTCGGGCAAGTTCAGTATCTCCAACTGCCGCTCCACCACCTCTAATTGCAGTAGCTATTTTAACTGCATTACCTGCGGCTGTTTGAGTAGTGAGCCTTTGTCTTTGAGCCTTAAAAGCCGCATCACTCTGAGCTCTCTCAAAACCGCCTACCCCCAATCCCATACCAGCCCCTTTCAGCAAGCCTACTCTTTCGCCAACAAATGCTTTACGCACTTTCTCGACATTATCTAAAGCATTAACCATCTGGGTAAGGGATTCCACCATACGCTGTAATCCGCTTTTAATGCGAGTAAAGTTTTCTGCAGCCTCATTAGCTGCACTGGTCATAGCCACCACAACCGGCGGGAGACCTCCCGTGGTTGTGTTAAATTTATCCCACCACTCGCTAAGCTTTAGCATAATTTGCGTAGTTCTTCTTGTGCCGCCTGCCCTTCCGCCGCCTGAACTCTTAAATTTTCCCTTGATTATCTCAAGTATATCTCCACCAAACATTGCGTTCATCTCATCATCACTAATATCAGTAAAAATAGAGCTGCGCTCTCTGAACAATTTTATCAGGGCTGCTCTAGCATTGTCTTGACCAGAAGCCACATCAGATAGCCCCAGAGCATCCCCCAGATTTGCCGCTTTTTCCATCTCCTTGAAAAATGCTGCATCCGGAGCCAATATCTTAAACATATCACCAAACTTTTTTACAAACTCTTTTTGCATAGATAAAAAAGATGCCTCCGTTTCTTCATTAGCCGTTCTTACGAATTGCTCCCTCTCAAACACTTGCCCTACTCCAATCTTAGGCCCTCGTTGCCCCCCTCTTTTTCGTTTGCCCTGTCTGAATTCTTTATGCTCTAGGTCTTTAAAACCTGTAGAAACCCACCCTTCGGCCGCAAGTTTTTCACGAGCTTCAGAGGTAAGATCATCCGTAAACACTTTTTGCTCTTGTTTTACAATATCTCTAAAACCAATATCAAAGCCTTTACCCATTTGGGCTGCGCGTTTAGCTATTAATCGTCCCGTCGAAGCATCGGTATACTTTGCCAATGCCGCCGTCATATCGTTGACACTAGTTCCCGCCTCTTGAAATTTCTTTTCTAATTCAGTGCCCTTTATGGCATCGAAATTTTTGGCTAATCTTTTTTGGGCATCTTCCAGTTCGGCTTGTGTACCACCGGATGATATATCCTTAATCGCTTGAATATATTCTTGTGCAGCGGTTTTATTTTTATTGGTTTCCTGCTCATATTCGTCAGCAGATTTCTTTAAGTCTTCAAGGCTTGTGCCAACATCATTCATCTTCGAAACAAAGCCCCCTAACGCTCCCACGGCAGCTCCAATAGCCGTTCCCCATGGACCAAACATCATACCCATAGCTGCGCCAGTACCAGCGCCACTCAATGTTCCACTGACAACTTTAGATGCTCCCGCTTGCTCTGCAAAACCAGCAGCCATCGGCAACCCCATGCTCAAACCAATACCTCCCATGCCTCCAAGCTGACTACCAACTTTACTCATCATCCCGGGACCTTTGCTTGCGTTCATGCGCGTTTGCCTGTCCACAGCATTCGCACGTCGATTAACCACATCAGCAACCTTCTTTTCTGCTGCAGCTGAAAGAGACATCGCTTTGCTTAAGCTTTTTCTTGTGCTGTTCAATTGGTCTCGACCAATATTGCCTTTTTGATAATCCCTAATAGCTTCCTCCAGTTGCTTTGCTAACAATTTTTGTTTATCTTCGACCAGCTTAGCCCACCCTTTACCTTTTTTGGCCGTTAAACCTTCTGGTAATCTTATGACATAATTAGGGACATACCCTCTTGCTGCGCCCACCACATCTTTCAACCCTCTCGGTTCATCTCGTGTATTTGTAACGGCTAATCCAGCTGGATTGTTGGGTCCTGCTAATCTTCGGGAACGTCCAACACGAATAGAGCCCAAAGGAACGCCAGCGGCAGCTTCTCTTTCTACTGAATCTCCAAGAGCAGCGAAATTAGGTATATAACCACGAGATGCTCCCACAGTAGTGGGAATAGCCCCTTTAAAATTCTTTATAATCTGTTCAGCAATTTTTGCTCTGTTTCCACTCGACCAACTTGATTTAACGTCTGCATGTGTAGCGGCCGTCTGTGTAATGCCAAAAAGTTCTTCCGCGTTTTTTCCTGCCCTTCCGGATAAAAGTACATCTAACGTACTCGTATTAGCTGCACCCTTTTCATATTTTTGGCCTATTAGGCGACTAACAATAGCTTCGAATAGAGCGCCTTTGAACGCCCCCATTGCTCCGTGCCCCCCTTCTTTCAGAAAAGTGCCTTCTACCTTTTTTTTGCTAACCGGTGTTGTGGCCAAAGCAGGACTATAAGCCATAATAACGCTTTCTGCGGCTTTTACTAAAGCGTTATCTAAAACATCTTCGACCTTGGCTAATCTTCCTCCTTTTTGTGCTTCTTTGGTTGCCCCGAGGCTTGGACCGTATCCGCTCAATATCATACCGTCGACATCTTTTTTGGTATGTGTTTTTGCTAATTTTTGTAATGCACTTCCCTGACCAAATATATAAGGGTAATTTTCGGATCGAAATCCGGCTTGCGGAACTAGCATATGGGCTTTAGTCGTCGCATTTAAAAATGTGCCTTTTACTGCTTTCTTTTTTCCTCCTCTTTCTATTCGTTGCTTGACACTCCCCGGTTTTAAATTTTTTCCAGTGATACCGAACATGCCCGCTATACCTCGTGTTCTGGTTAAATCTGCTTCAGAATATCCACGGCCATACTTTCGCATCCCTTCTAATTCACGCATTGCATCCGCCCGATTTAAATCAACAAAATTAGGAACATATCCCCCAGCTCCTCTGATCGGTTTTGCTCCAGTAGGCATACCAAATTGTGCAACCATATTAGGATTAAAGATAGCAGAACCGCCACCTTTAAAATTTGGAACCATATACTCACCCGTATTAGCGATCATGGTACCACGCACGCCTCCTCCAAAAGAAAAATTAGGAATTGACACGGGTTTGGAAGAAGAAGAAACGCCCCCTACTCCACGCCTTATATCGTGTGCCTCTCCTGCCATACCGGGAACAAATCCTGCTGCTCCTCTAGGATCGCCACCCTTTTTGCCTCCACTAGCTGCAATAATATTTTGATAGGTTGCTTTCGGCATCCGAGATAAAGTACTAGCAATGGCTCTAACTGATTTCTCCTGCTTTTCTAAATCCTGTTTAGCGTCTTCTGCGAATCCCGCAAATATCCCTGCTTGCACAGCCGCATTACCCTCATGTGATTGGATTTGTTGCGCAAGGCCCGCTTCTGATTTTAGCGCATTTTCTATTATCTCCTCTAATACTGCCCGTTTTTGCGTTTGACTGGTAATACCCGCTAATGCCGGCAAAGATTTTAAAAGATAGCCAGTAGTGTTAATAAAAACCTTACCAATCAAACCTATTACTGCAACCAAACCGGGCCCACCTATAATATTTTTAATTCCCTTTAAGAACCCGTTTGCAACATCGCTTCCTGCTCCTTCTCCATCAATTAAATCATTGATGCCCTTCATAGCTGTCTTCAGCGGCTCAAGGATACCTTTGGCTATAGGCTCAAAGGTGGATTTACCGATATTTTGCTGCAAGCGTTTAAATTCAAGGCCTGTTTGAGTTGCTAAAGCAGATAAAGTTTGATTTAATTTTGCTGTAGCTTGATCGGCTTCATTCGTCGCATTTGTAGAAACTTTTAAAGCTTGACTAAAAGTAGATTGACCTTTATTTAGGTCTCGCAGGACTGCTGATAAAATATTAGCTTGGAAAACACCCGCAACTTGTTCACGTAAATAGGCTTGACTGTTGTCCGTTAACCCTTTGTAAGACCTAGCAAAATTATCTAAAATTTGAATGGCAGGCAATGTCGCCCCCTGTACATCTTTCACGGCCACCCCATAAGCTTCTAACGCATCCAGTGTACTTTGACGTTGCAAACGAGTAAAAATCGTTTTCATGGCGTTACCAATAACAGCACCACCTCGACCCGTGGTCTGCTGTACAGCAGTGACCATTGCGTTCAATTCGTCAAATCCAACCTTTGCATCTTTAGCGGAAGAACCCACACGACCGATTGCTTCTACCAAATCTCGGGCACCGACAGCAAATTTTGTTTCAACTGCTACAAACTTATTAACCGAAGAGGTGGTGGTAACCATAGCGTTGTCAAATGCATTAACAGTAGCTGTGAGAGAGCTCACCGCTTTATCTGCATTAATACCAGTCAAACGAACTAAAGTTAAAGCATCAGAAGTTCTCTTTAAGGTTTCTTCTGTTGCTAAACCTTGGCGAGCAAATTCCAAAGCAGCTTTCGTGGTGTCTTGAAAAGCGGTGGCATTTTTCTTGCCTATTTCAAAGAGTTTATTCCCAAATTTTTCAAGGTCTTTAGAGGAAAGCTGGAGTATACGATTGATATCAGAAAATTGTTTTCCCACCTCAATGGTGGTTTTTGCTAATTCTTTGAACGCCTTTGAAATTCCACCTATAACTGCAGTGGAAGCGCCAAACGCAATAACACGAGCATTAGAGGCTGCCAACGCAGAATCGAACTGTTTGAGATCTCCTGAGATACGACCCAGAGGCTGCCGAAACCCTTTTTCATCAATCTTAAGCTTTAATCCCCCGCCGGATTTCTTCATGGCGTCTTGCGCCAGTTTTTTGCCCCTTTCGACCTCCTTTAGCCAATATTTTTTGTCAAGTCCTACTTTTAGTTCTATAGCCATGATTCTAATCTAATTTATACACTTTTTTTAACCCTTTAATGCTGTCATTAGATCTTTCATGTTCATTTTGCCACCTTTTTCTTTTAGTCTCGCCGAGAGGGTGTTTTCTTCAGTCTGCGCAATACCCAAATATTCATAATCTTCTTTTTTAGCTCCTACGAGAGTTGAAGCCCCGTCCTTATCAAAATTCTTTAATCTATCTTTAGCTTTCTCTTGCGCATTGACATAATCAATAATTTTTTCAGGGTTAGTTTTTATTCGGTCAGGAATTCGACTATAGTTTTCAAAAATATTTTTAAACATTCTTGCGTAAATAACCAATTTAACTTGATTAATAGAAAGCTCAAACAAAGGCTTTGAAAACATATTGTTTACATTTTCACAAAATGGCATATAAGGTTGAAAAAAATCCTGTAATACTACTTTTTGAATATTATTGTCATCAAAAACCCCATAAGAATAATTATAAAGCCTAACAATTTCCGTCATTTCGTTACGCGTCATCTTGTCCACCTCTTCTTGGCGATAATAGGTTTCTGTAAGGTTTAAGTTTCTATATAAGGATTTTACAATATAATGATCAGACACCCGACTGTCAGCATATTTTTCACAAGTTTGACCCATTAACTCCTCTCTTTGCCCCTCTAACTGAAGGATTTTTTTTTGCGCTTCATTTATTTCTGCGTTAGCAGCATCAATCTCTTTTTTAAGAAAAAGTTCTTTTTTTGTATTTCTGGCGCGGGACAGATAATCTTCTTGTTCTTTGATTTTGGAGTCGTCGTGGGTCGTCCATACCCCTTCGTCGTTAAGACGTTTTAGGGCGTCACCTCTTGTGGGTAACCCTCGCTTTTGCGCTGAAGAATAGAAGGAATTACGAACCTCTTCTATGTCAACTTGATCAAAAACAGATAAATGTTTTAAATAGGCGGATTCTCCCCTGTATCGAATCTCGGACCAACCAAATACTAAATCTTTAAAGAGGTGCCTAAAATTAACATTAGATTGGGTTGTCGATATCATTTATAATCTTATCGAAACTTGCCTCTTCAACTTCATTACTAAAATACCAGTAACTCACTAAAGCCGCCAATTTTCCAGCTACCAATTGATATAAAGAGTCCCCGCTTTCGTCCTTGTGGTAATAAGAATCTATTTTTGCCTCGAATGTCTCGCCTTCGAAAAGAGGTTCTAGTTTATCCTCTTCCTCGGTCGCAGCTTTAAAATAACTCAAATGAGTAACGTACCACATCACAATTCTATTTTGAGCTTTTGTGTCAGCAGTATGGTTAAATAAACTTTGGTATGAAGATTCAAGATTAACAATATCTCGACGAACCACAGCGATTCTTGCACCCAATTTAGAAAGTTCATCTCTTACTGCTTTCGGTAATCTTTTTACATTTTTATTTTGAAGGGTACGGCGCGTATACTCCGCTTCCCCGTCTGCCAGTTCAGAATATAAATCCACTAATTTAGTAGCGTCACTTTCTGCCAAGAGCCCCCCTGTATCAGAATACTTCTTGGCTAGCATCGCCTTGGTTAAAATTCCCTTTTTGATGCATTTGCTCATTTCAATGGAAAATTCCATATCCGCCTCTTCGAGCTCTCGACGCGTAGGCTCCTTTAGGACAATTTGAAAAGGAACTTTTTTTTCTACTTTTTTTGTGATTTCAACTTCTTCCTCAATCCCCTTGTCGTTTTTGCGCTTTTCCTTAGTTTTTTCTTCGACTTCACGGATATCTTCGACGGTAAAGGAGTATATTTCTTTTAACATAAATAGGTAAAAATAATATTAAATAAACACTTTTTTTCCAAAGGTTTTTGAAAAAGTGTATAATAAGAGCATGGCCAGCTTAATTTCTGATAGCGAGAAAACTGCACTCAATAGCGTGATGGACGATCAGGCGGATACATTCTCTCGCCCCGTCACCGTTATAAAGGACCCAGTGGTAACGGTCCCATCCCCAAACTCCTCTTTTAACTCTATTTACGGAAATGCCGGAGCAACTACCCCCATCACCTATACAGAACAAAGTAGCACCGTACAGGCCCGCATCCAATATGGGGGTATGAGCGAAGACTATTTCACAGCATCAAAATCGCCCAACCAAATTAAAGTATTTATTCCCGAAGGGCAAGTAAGAATGAAAATAAAAGCTTCAGACTACTCTTCCGTTTCAGAAGCCAAAAGAATTAAATTCGATAATCAAGAATTTTCTATCTATAGTGACTTTAGGGGCCACGGCTTGTTTGACACTCAATTTTATACGGTAATGTTAAAAAAAATAACCTAATGGCATTTTTATCTAACAAAGAATTTCAAGATATTGAAAAACAAGCAGTACGTGAAAGCTCTTTTAAAAAGGAAGTTAAAAGCGTTATAAAAAAAGAATTTGAAGACATTCACAAACAATTTCTTGATAAATTTAACTCCCACCCAGTAACTCAAGAAATAGAAGGAGGGGTCTTCTCCTCTAATATAAGTAAAACATTAGGAGGTCTTGGTAATCTTTTTACTTACATAGGATTTGACTCCGGAAGCGACCCAATTAGACCGCTACGCCAATTACTCACAACCTATGAGCTTCAATATCATAATCGAAAAAATTACATCTCCGTAAGGGTTAAAGCGCCAACCAAAGAAGAGGCATTTGCTGTTACGCCGATGCCATGGGCTACCGGACGCAGCTGGGCACGAGGAATTGAAAGAGGCATATCCGGACTAGGACAATACCTTGTTAAAAGTAATCGTGTAGGTCGTTCGCGCTCGGGATACGCTATAGAAACACAAGCACGTGTAAGAGGGGGTAGATTTTCTAACAGATCCTATATATCATCTTTACTGAACGATTACTATAAAAATATAAAAAATTTAGAAAAAAAGACATTTTCATGAAAGCACTCTATCAACACGTCCTTTTAAACAGTTTTTATCTTTGGTTTGATAATTTTCTCCTCAAAAAAGGAACAGCTTATAAAGATTACCGCACCGACCTTTATTATTACACTGACGAAAGAATTCAAAACAAGGTGGTATTCGGGTCCCCTTACAAACAATGGGTATACGATAAAAACATACCAAACTCCATAATTAACCCGGTTATTAGTGGCGATTCAGGGGCCATTGCAGAAGGGACCAGCGGCCTTACTTTTGATTTCGACAACGGCAGGGTACTTTTTGATTCTGATTTTGACACAGGCAACAATATTAGCGGCTATTTTACAGTTAAAGATTTTAATGTTTATATTGCTAACCAAACTGAAGAAACCATGATTACTGCTGGTAAATACAAAACAAACAGCAGATATGGGCGCACTTTAACATACGTTCCACCTTATGACCAAGCAACTCCAGCGGCATTTCTTTCTTTAGGCGCTACCACCAACGAACCCTTTGCTTTTGGAGGGGTAGATAATACCATAACTGATATTACCGCGGTAATTTTTGCGGAAAATATTTATCAATTAGATGGCGCTTTGTCTGTTATGGCCGATTCTGCCGAAAGTGTTTTTGGTAATATTCCATTTACAGGTTCTCCTCTTACAGAATACGGCGATGTAAAATCAGATTATTCCACAGGTTACGACTATGCTAACGTAGCGGCAGATGGAGATTATTACATGATTAATAAAGTAAATGTCTCAAAAATCTCAGACAGTTCTAATAAAACCATTCCAGTTGATCTTTTTGTAGGCTTTGTAGACTTCGAAGTTTACAAATATCGTACGCCGAGAAGTTAAATGTTCTCAAAGTCATAAAAAAGTTGTAAATTATTCTAAATTTAATATACTATTATGGCTAGAAACAGAGTAATTTATCAAAGTCAGGCGGTATTTATATCGCCTTCATCCACTGGTTACCATATGCAAACAGGCAACCAAACCCCCCAAGCAGGAGGTGCTACCGCTAGCTTATCGGAAAATGCATACTGGAATACCAATTGGACTGGTGTAACGGGAATCACATTCCCTGATGGGGCCGATTTCGGAGCTCGACCCACGCCGATTCTTAACCGTTCGTTAATTGAACCTTTGCATAGGATTCAGTCAGCCAACTTTAACTTCACGATTAATCGTCAAGATATCAATGAATTCGGCAAACTGGCTCGTCTGGATTCAATTGTAATGGAGTCTCCAACCGTAGGGTTAGATTTTAATTATTACCTTACTGATGGTGGTAATGAGCGCAAAATGGGATTCAACCTTCCTACTAATAATTCAGGCAAACTGGCTCGCGCTACCGCAGCCGAAGCTGCATGGACCGGCGACGGTTGTGTATCGGGATATTCTGCACTTTCAGGATTGATTGAAGACACCCAAGGAAACAACTATTTTATCGTTACTTCTAAAGAGGGTGTCGATGTTCAAGGAGACGACGTCTCTGCTGCAGCAGGAGATTTTGATGTTATTTCTATTGGAAATGGTTTTGTTAGCGATTACAGTATCGACGCTTCCGTCGGATCTGTTCCAACTGCTAGCGTTACTGTCGAAGCGTTTAACATTCGCGTTGACGATAAAATCTCTGGAGCTTTAACTGATGGCTCCGCGGGTGGTGCCAATGTAACTGGCAACCAAATTCCCGGTGTAAACGATACAGACGGCCAGCAGGTAAACATTAACTATCAATTCGATGGAGGTACACTGCAAACAACTGGCGACTATACCGCCGCGACGACTGTAGCAGGCAACACTATTACAGCTCTTCGTCCGGGCGATCTTTTATTGGAGTTTATAAATCCCGAATCGTCAAGTTTCAATAATGATGGTTTCACCGTTTTAAGTGGAGCGGGCGCGGCTCATATTCAAAGTTTCGGAGTATCCGTTCCAATGAGTCGTACCGTTTTAGGGAGACTTGGAAATACCTTTGGATATGCTCGTGTCATTGATCTACCGCTGAATCTTGATATTTCGATTTCAGCCATTGTGTCAGAGCTTAGGGCAAACAACCTGTTTGAAAGGCTTAATTCACCTGATAAGGTAGACTTCAGATTAAGCATGAGAAGGTCTGCGGGAACCGGCCAACCGGGTGCAGATGCTTTTGTTATAGATGTTAAAGGGGCTCGCCTTGAAGGGGAAAGCTACAGTTCTTCCATTGGAGACAATGAAACTGTAGATATAACATTCTCCACTCAGGTCGGTGGTGCCAACGATACCTCCAACGGTATATTCATGAGAGGATCTTATGAGAGATGGCGCACAATGCCATATTGGTGTCTAGGAGATGCTAAAAACAAGCAAGGCTCATGGAGCGGTACAGGCGGAATGTATAACAGCATTAGATAGGATAATAGTGTTTATCAAAGCCCCATCCTTCGGGATGGGGTTTTTTTTTTCATTTAATAGTAAAATTTTATTATTAAAGTGTATATAATAAAGAGGCAATGGCTGGAAGAAATCGCGTAATTTATCAAAGTGAAGGATTGTACATTTCCCCTTCTTCTACGGGGTACCATTTACAATCAGGCCAAGGAACAGTCGACCCATACCAAGTCAGCTTAGGTCCCCCGGGTGACAGTCCCTATGGTACCAACCTATCTCAAGATTCGGCATTTCAAACTGGCTCGTTGCGTTGGAGTGGTATTATGGACCCCGCCACAGGAGAAGAGCCATCCGGTTTCACTTCTGCAAGTGGTCCTTTTGGTCCTAGCGGCACCATCTATCGCTCTTTATTAGAACCACTAGATCGTGTACAATCTATCAATTTCGATTTCACTATAAACAGGCAAGACATTAATCAATTTGGACGTCTTGCTCGTCTCGATTCTATCGTAATGGAAGCCCCTACTGTTAATTTAAGTTATGATTATTATTTGACCGATGGAGCAAACGAAAGAAAAATGGGATTCAATATTCCCACGAGCGATGGAGAGGGTGGTTATAGACCTGTTAGCGCTAATTACTGGACGGGAGATTTAGCTGTTTCTGGGTATAGCGCGCTCTCTGGTCTTATCGACGATACTGTAGGAAATAATTATTTTATCCTTGTGGGAGACGAAGGAAAAGATCTAGAAGATGACCCAGTAAGCGCCTATGTTAACCTACCCATGTCGGACACAAATTTCGATGTCATAAGTATAGGTAATGGTTTTATCTCTGATTATAGTATAAACGCAGCGGTGGGAGCTATTCCCACAGCTTCAGTTTCAGTAGAAGCTTTTAATGTCAAAACGGACAATACAGCTTCAGGGAGTTCTACTTCCCATACTTCAGTAAGCGGACCCCTTAACCCTTTAAGCTCCGGAAATGGACTGAATTTTCCCGCTATTCCAGCTGTGGATCAATTCAACGGATTAACAGGAATTACCTTACAGGATGGTGCGGAGTTTGCTAACACTGCCAACTGGTCTGTCGGTGGGGTTCCCATCCAGCGTTTTGTTCGATTCAGTGTTCCTACTTATGATACAGGTAGCGCCGATATGGCCGCTCTTCGTCCGGGAGATATTGCTTTTCAAATGAGCGATTCTGGAAATTATAAAGGTTTTACAGATATGGCTGGCGCTGGCGAAGCTCATCTACAAAGCATGAGTATTAGTGTGCCACTAAGCCGCTCTGTCTTGCAAAGGCTCGGTAATACTTTTGGATACGGTAGAGTCGTAGATTTACCTATCAATGTTGATGTCAGTCTCTCTGCCATTGTATCTGAGCTAAATAAAAACAATTTATTTGAAAACCTCTCGACTCCCCAAAAACATAACTTTACCCTTACATTACGCACCGCTAATGCTACTACCGGAGCACCGGGCGAGACAGCAATAGTCTTTACAGTAAAAAATGCGCGCCTAGAGAGTGAAACCTTCAGTAGCGCTATCGGAGATAATCAAACGGTAGATATGGTTTTTTCGACCCAAGTGGGCGGCTCTAATGATACAGAAAACGGCTTATTTATGGACGGTAGTTATTGGCGCTTCCCTACTCTGAACTATTTTCCGCTGGGATCTAAGAAAATTTCAGATGACGCCTACAAAGGAACCGGAGGACAGTAATTACCAACCTGCCCGCCCCCGATAATCATAAGCAGAATATATATCGCCGCTAGCATCCACAGAAGCGTCTGTACCGGCTACTTGAACGGGTTGGGCCTCATATATGTTGTATTTAGCTACGAGCGTTTCTAGGCGCTCCTGAGCGTCCTTAGCGAACCCTCTATAGGTTTTAGCAATTTCGTTTTTGTTGGTACGGGTAATTACCGAATCTCCTTCACGCAATGAAATAAAG
>Ga0080013_1001406_pt1 | contig 32068 bp, 31 predicted proteins | sample ETNvirenome_6_85_FD_69236 | JGI IMG/M metagenome (GOLD analysis project Ga0080013, IMG submission 69236) | Marine viral communities from the Pacific Ocean - ETNP_6_85 (SPADES assembly) (version 2) | ecosystem: Environmental > Aquatic > Marine > Oceanic | place: Pacific Ocean | collected 2013-06-19 | reverse complement strand
TGAAACCCGCGCCCGCACTCAAATAGAAATCGAGACACGAGACAAAGAACTCGAAGAACTCAGAAACATTATCAAGAAGAACAAGAAACTGAACGTTCCCTTTATTATAGGAACCAGCGTTGCCGTTGGTTTTGGAGTTGGCTTCGGCACTTATCATTTTGCGAGTAAATAATGAAAAAGAAGAAACTAGGCCTAGATGATGTTGCTAGATTCGAAAAGGCCATCGCGAAGAAGTATGGTCACGAGGCTATAGAGAACCCAAGGAAGCACTGGAATGATGAAAAAGAAAAGTCTTATCAAGAGCAGATTAAGAAAGTTGCCCAAAAAGAGCGCGCAGCCGAAGAAAAGGATGATAAAGTAGAACTAGATGGCTTTTTAATCTCCAAAAAACTACTTAATAAAGACACCACTAGGAGAACTTGTCCGGTTTGTAAATCATATTCTTTTAAAATAAGAGATGACGTTTTTATGAACAAATATGATTGTTGCTATAAATGCTATATACAATGGGTTGAAGACAGGGAAGAACGCTGGGAAAAAGGCTGGAGGCCAAACAATGAATGAACAGAACAAAAATAAGGTACGCTCCTCGGATCAAGAGGTTTTGGATACGTTGCGGAGAATGGAGAAACATCTTCAGGATTTGGTTTATTATACGACCCCCGAGCGCGCGTTCATGGCCAGTGGAGGCAGGGCCACCCCAGAAAGTCTGGATGATCTGTCCGAAAACACAATCAGAGAACTTGTGACCCAAGAGGTTAAGAGGCTTCTCAAGGAGAAAAAATAATGGCTACAACAGCAGAAATTGTTCAAGGGATTTCGCAAGTGATGGCGAACACTTACGACGGTGCACTTGACGAAAACGGTGAGCCTATCAAGGTTGGTCTCAAGAGAGAGGAGGGTCACCCCATTAACGATTCTCGCGTTATGGATGGGTTCAAAGTTTCCTTCCCGGCGAACCAGATCTGTATTCATTATCATGCAGAAGTTAAACTAAAAGAGGTTTATGCCAATGGTTTCGAATCTGATCTAGAGCAAATGATCGAAGATATCGCCTCCTTTATCAAGAAGGAGTACAAGAAGGTCACAGGTTCTGCTCTTAGCCTTAAGAAGGCGGGAGAACTCAACGCCATCGTCCAGAATACATCCCGTGTCCGAACTTGGGTTCAGGCCAAGTGTTATTATGACATTGGCGGAGTGGATGCCGAAGGTATTAACGACGCCTCGGAAGATAGGCTTGAAGACAGTTTCCGCAAGTTCTTAGAGCAAGACTCGGGGGATAAGCGCCCAAGCAATGATAAGACTAAGGCCCCGACACCGGGCCAGCCCTCTCATGCTGGCGGCGGAAAGGTTCATGCTAGAAAGGATGTAAGCAGCCCTCATAAGGCAGAGTAATGCCGTCGGGCCTGTCTAAAAAAGAAACTGTCAAAGAGATAGTTAAGTGCGGAAAGGACCCGTCTTACTTTATTAACAACTATGCGAGAATCTCGCATCCCCTGAAAGGTCTGATACCATTTAAGACGTATCCCTTTCAGGATGATTTGCTTATAGACTTTAACGACTATCGCTTTAACGTTATACTTAAGGCTCGGCAGTTAGGCATTTCAACCATTACAGCCGCATACATTGTGTGGCTAATGTTATTTTATCGAGACAAAAACGTCTTGGTCATCGCAACTAAATTCCAAACCGCTGCGAACCTAGTCAAGAAGGTGAAGAACATCATGCAGAATGTTCCCCCTTGGCTTCGTATTGCAGAGATCAAGATTGACAACCGCACGTCGTTCGTCCTAACCAACGGCTCAGAAGTTAAAGCCGCCTCTACGTCAGGAGACGCCGGCCGTTCAGAAGCCTTGTCTCTCCTTGTTATTGACGAGGCCGCCCACGTCGAGGGCCTAGAGGATCTGTGGACAGGCCTGTATCCTACACTATCAACCGGTGGTCGTTGCATCGCACTTTCCACCCCGAATGGTGTTGGCAACTGGTTCCACAAGACCTATATTGAGGCAGAGCAGAACGTAAATGATTTTCATCCAACAAACTTGCCTTGGCAGGTACACCCAGATAGAGACCAAGAGTGGTTTGAGAAAGAAACACGGAACATGTCCCGCCGACAAATCGCACAAGAGCTTGAATGCAGCTTCAACGCCTCAGGCGAAACTGTCATCCATTCGGAAGATTTAGAGAGATTGGTCCTTGGAATCAAAGACCCAATGTATCGAACCGGGTTTGATCGCAATCTATGGCTTTGGGAGCAATACAGCCCAGAGGCGACATATATGATGTCTGCCGACGTTGCAAGGGGAGACGGACAAGACTTTTCTGTTTTCCACATAGTTAAGTTAGAGACCATGGAGGTGGTAGGTGAATATCGCGGAAAGCCAAATCTTGAAGAGTTTGCTTCTATTCTTGACTCCACAGGCAGAGAATTTGGTAATTGCTTGCTGGTGGTTGAAAATAACAGTCTAGGAATATCAATCTTGGAGAAACTTCAAGATAGATTGTACCCAAATCTCTATTACTCAATAAAGGGTACACATGAGTATATTGATCAGTTACAGGCAGAGTCGATATCAAATTCGGTCCCCGGTTTTACAACTTCGTCTAAAACACGTCCACTTATCGTTGCAAAAATGGAAGAATTCATACGAAATAAACTAATTACCATATATTCTGCACGCATAGTGGATGAGTTTAAGACATTTATATGGAGTAACAACAAAGCACAGGCCATGAGAAGTTACCATGATGACTTGGTTATGGCCATGGCAATCGGGTGCTGGGTTAGGGACACGGCACTTACAATTAGTAAAAAAGATTTAGAATATAAGAGGGCTATGGCCGGCGCAATGAGACTAAATACTAGACAGATAAAAACCACAATACCGGGCATGGAAGGCCACCGTCAGGGCGCTTGGAGCGACAACGCCAAACAAGAAATGAAAGACCAGAAAGACTTTATTTGGCTTATTAAGGGATAGATAAATGGCAAGACAAGACAGGAACCCCAGAAACCCAAGGTCAGAACTTTTTAAGTCTCTGACAAGGATTTTTTCTGGACCATTAACTACACGTCGTACTCAATCTGGTCGCAAGATCAGAAGATACCAGCTTGACAAATACCAAAGCAGATTTACTTCTGCTAGTGGGCAGGCGTTTAAAACTTCGCGATCCAAGAATGCTTACAATATGCAGCTAGGCATAATGAATCAGCACAACCGCGCCGAGCGCTATGTTGATTTTGATCAGATGGAGTATACCCCAGAGATTGCTTCTGCGCTGGACATTTATGCTGACGAGATGACAACACACTCGTCGTTACAGCCGATGCTTAATATCAAGTGTTCTAACGAGGAGATTAAGGCAGTACTTGATTCTCTTTACCATAACATTTTAAACATTGATCATAATTTGTTTGGTTGGTGTCGCTCAATGTGCAAGTTTGGTGACTTCTTTTTATACCTTGACATCGATGAAAAGTATGGTATCAAAACAGGCATTGGTCTCCCGTCCCGGGAAGTCGAGCGCCTTGAAGGCGAGGATGAGACCAATCCAAACTATGTCCAATACCAATGGAACTCTGCCGGCTTGACTTTGGAAAATTGGCAGATGGCACATTTCCGAATTTTGGGCAATGACAAATACGCCCCTTATGGAACCTCGGTTCTTGAGCCAGCCCGTCGTATTTTCCGCCAGTTGATTCTGTTGGAAGACGCGATGATGGCTTACCGCATTGTCCGGTCCCCTGAGCGCCGGGTTATTAAAGTGGACGTGGGCCAAATTCCTCCGAATGAGGTCGAGCAGTATATGCAAAAAGTTATTTCTTCTATGAAGAGAAACACCCTTACCGACGCAAATACAGGTCGTGTCGACCTGCGTTATAATCCGCTTTCCGTCGAGGAAGACTACTATATTCCTGTCCGCGGAGATTCCAAAACTGACATTACATCTCTCGCCGGCGGCACAATGACTGGCGATATCGACGATGTAAAGTATTTGAGAGACAAACTGTTCTCGGCACTGAAGATCCCAGCATCCTATCTTACAAACGAAGCAGGTGCAGACGAAGACAAAACAACTCTTGCCCAAAAAGACATTCGTTTCGCAAGAACCATCCAGCGCCTCCAGAGGGCTGTTGTATCCGAACTAGAAAAGGTGGGGATCATTCATCTCTACACGCTTGGGTTCAGAGACGAAGATTTACTTAGTTTTGGGCTCGCCCTTAATAACCCATCCAAGATCTCGGAACTCCAAGAGTTGGAACACTGGGATAAGAAGTTCACTGTCGCAGGCTCCGCCACAGAAGGATTCTTCTCAAGACGTTGGGTTGCCGAACACTTGTTCAACATGTCCCACGAAGAGTTTGAGAGAAACCAAAGAGAGATCTTCTACGATCGCAAGTTTGATGCTTCACTCGCAGCCGTTGCAGAAGCAATGCAAGAGGAGGCAGCAGGAGCAGGCCTTGGTGATCTTGGAGGCGAGGACCTTGGAGATCTCGGAGGTTTGGGCACCGATGATCTTGGAGGAGACACGGAAGATCTGGGGGACGAGGGCGCTCTAGAAGAGCCAGAAACGCCAGAGATCGGCGATGACCCACTCCTCGCAGCCCCGGGCCGCCGTGAAGATAAGGGTTACACAACTCCCGGCTCCAAAGGCAAAGTCTACCACCCAGTTAAGAAAGGGCGTGACAATAGGGGTGCCGGCGCTATGAAACGCCATCGCGCCTCCGTCGCAGGCACAAACATGGATCCTCGCAAAACTTTCCCCGGTAAGAGTGGTTATGGAGGTTTAGATTCCTTGGCCAAGGGGATGTTTGAATCGCGAGAAACTAATTATGATAATGGTTTTGCGACCGAAGAAGAAAAAATACTTAGCACCAACTGGGAAGTTAAAGGCTTAATAGAAAGTTTGGGCAACTCAACGGAGACAACAGATGAAACTAAGGCATAACAAAAAGAGAAATACCGCTTTTCTATACGAGGCTCTGGTAAAAGAGTTGACCAAGGCTGTAGTCAACAATGACATAGAAAAGAAAAATGTTTTGGTTTCTATGCTGAAAGAAAACTTTTCTACTGGCAAGATCCTACAGAAAGAGCTAGAACTTATCAAAGTGTTGTCCGAGACTAAGAAAACAGATTTATACACAGCCGAGCGTATACTTGGCGAATCTGCAAAAAGACATTCTGCCCTTAATCAAGAAGAGATTTTCGCGGCCCAATCTAAACTTATAGAAAGCATTAACAAAAACCTTGGCAAAGAAGTCTACGGTAACTTTGTCCCCAACTACAAACACCTTGCCACCATCTGGCAAATGTTCACACAGAACACTTCTGTGAAAGAAAAGGTTCTCTTGGAAAGAACTTTGATCGCCGCTATGACCTCGAAAGGTAAAGAGGCAATTAAATCAAAGCAGATGCCACATGTTGATAAACTTGTTTTTAAAACTGTTATAGAAAACTTTAATAAGTCATACGATGGTGAACTCCTCGCAGAGCAAAAAGAATTATTGAATAATTACATTGTCTCCTTCGGTGCCAATGAGGTGGAATTCAAAGTATATCTTAACGAAGAACTCGGAAGACTCAAAAGCGAAGTTACCACTCTTAAAGAAAAAGAAGTGATGCTTGAAAACAGAGATCTCGCGAGCAAACTGGAAGACGTGAGAACAACGCTTGATAAATTCCAAACCAAAAAAATTAACCCTGCGATGCTAGAAAAAGTCATGCAGGTACAGAAGCTTGTAAAGGAATGTGCTGAATAATGGCCATCAAAATTACCGTTGGTTCAAAACAACAACCAGAGCCCAAGAAAGCAGATCCAATAGCAGAAGTTGAACTTCAAATAAGAAGAACAGCTAATGGTGATTATTTTATTTCTGACCATGCCGACATTGATATCATCGTCATGAAAGATAAAAATAAAATTCTGGCCATCGCAAAAGACATTATGTCAGAAATGGTGTATGGGGCAGAAGACAGGTTGTTTTCCTTCTTAATCAAGAAGGGCCTTGTATCGCCCGAGACAGTGCAAGGCGGTTCTGTCTACGGCTCGATGGAAGGCCAACTACTGTCATCTGACGAATTAAACGTTGTAAACATGACCATACTTAATATATCAAAGTATATTGACGAAGAGCGCCCCTATTTTGAGTTTATGGAGAAATTTGACGAGATGGAGACAGATTATTTCACGGAGCCAGATGAAGAAGACTCTACTGAACTAGGCGAAGTTCCACAAGGACCAGAAAAGGGCGCCATCCGCCCGGGCTATACGTCGGGCCCATACTGGCAATCATACACTTATGAATAGGGGCTAACATGGATTTATTATGGTTCGCACTCGCGAGCTACGGTCTGACCTTTCTTGTTGTGTATGCAAGTGTCTTTAATAGAATACGACCAAGCAAACAATGGCTTCGGGGCTTTGGAAAACTATTCCATTGCCCTTTGTGCTTTGGCTTCCATGCTGGCTGGTTTTTATTCGTCATTAACTGTTGGACAGAACTATTTACTTTTGACTACACTGTCGCAAACTTTTTTATTTGTGGCTGTGTGGGAGCCGGAGTTTCTTACATTCTTTCAATGATTGTCGGGGACGAAGGCATAAGGTTAACAAAGGAGTAGACAATGCGACGTAGAAACATACCAGAAGTCCGGCGCTGTTGCAGCGGATCATAGCTCGGGCGGGTAACGCCCGCTAGATGTCGTTTGGAGAAAACAATGGGAAAAACACTTTTACGAGAATATTATGCACTTTGCGACGGCGGCGTCTGCCAAGACATGCTGACCGAAGACGAAAAGAAACTGATGGCCGCTGGTAAGAAGTTTTATATGACTGGTTGTATGCAGAAGTTTGATACTCCCAATGGAAATGGTCGTATTTATGCTAAGAATATCCTGCAACGCGAAGTTGAGAACTACTGGAAGCTCGTAAAAGAACGCCGTGCCTTGGGCGAATTAGATCACCCGGATGATTCAGTTATCAATCTCAAAAATGCTTCTCACCTCGTCACAGACATGTGGTGGGATGGCCCTGCTCTTATGGGCAAGGTCGAGATCTTAAACACTCCTTCGGGAGAAATTCTTAAGAATTTGGCTGAGTCCGGCGTTACGCTCGGTATTTCATCTCGCGGCCTTGGATCAGTGCGAGAAGTCCGCGGTACCACTATGGTTGAAGACGATTTCCAACTTATCTGCTTTGATTTCGTCTCCGAGCCCTCCACCCCCGGCGCCTTTATGCAAGTAAAGGCCGGAATGAGAGAACACAAAGAGCCAAACATTTTCACTAAAGCAGACAAAATAAACAGAATATTAAATGATATCCTGAGAGATTAAGATGAAAAGAGCAGAACTTAAAAAAATAATTAAGCCGTTAGTAAGAGAGTGTGTCCAAGAGACAATACTGAATGACGGCTTGCTTTCTAATATTGTTTCAGAAGTCGCGCAAGGCTTGGGAAACCAATTCCTTGTTGAGCATAAGGAGCAGGTTGTATCCGAGCACTCAAACGAAAACAGTGTTCAACTGCAACAACTAGAAGAAAGGCGAGACAAATCGAGAAAGCGCCTTCTTGACGAGATAGGAAAAGAGGCATATAATGGTGTCAATCTCTTCGAAGGGACAACCCCGATTAGAGACTCCGGCGCCTCAACCCCACAAGCGCAGGCAAGCCCTATGTCGGGTCAGTCGCCTGATGACCCCGGTGTTGATATTTCTGGAATCGTCGCTGTGGGTGGTAAAAACTGGAAGTCTTTAGTTAATAGCTAACTATTTAATGGAAGAGAGGATAAACAATGGCAAATAATAATAATGCTAACTTTAAATATACGGCCGGCCTGAACCACGTTGGTTCATACCAAGCCAGCGCCCGCCCGTGGGTAGGAACTAAACTGATGGCCCCGGCTTCCGGCGCCATCGCCACAGCACTTGAAGTTTCATTCCCAAAGGTGACAAAATTTGTTACGATTCGCAATGATGGCTCAAATGCTGCCGCCTCTTGCGATTTGAGGCTAGCTTTTGCAACTGGTGGTCTTGATGAGACTTATAATAATTATATCACTATTGCTGAGTCGTCTTCTTTCTCTGCTGACTTTAGAATAACGCGCATGTACCTGCTCTCAGCAGAGAACCACACTATTAGCGCCTCGGTCATTGCAGGCCTTACAAACATAGATGCACGTCATTTAACCTCTTCTTGGGAAAATGAACCGGGCGTTTCTACTAGAATATAATACTAAAGAAGGAATAATGCGCCATCATAAACGAAAGGGCCCTCGATCTCGTAATCAAAAAAGATCTTATCAGAAGAGCCGAAGGCCATCCCACGTTTCAATTTACGCTAAAGAAGGGGAACACCCGGAGCGCACAATAAAGCGCTTTCTTAAGAAGTGTAAAAAAGAAAAAGTCATAGAACAAGCTAGAAAATATGACTACTACGAAAAGCCTTCTGCTAAGCGAACCCGCGAAAAAGCCCGTCGCAGAGCGGTGTTAAAAAAGCTAAATGAGCAAAACAAGAAGACTTAAAGGTTTTTCTTCATCTAGGGTACTATTTATTTATGACGAAATAAGTGTTCCCAACACGAGGATTCAGGTATGCCAACACTCTTAGAACAAGCAATTATAGACGCCCAAGAACTTCGGGCCGCTGCACTCAAAAATGCAGAGACCACCATTTTAGAAAAATACAACAATGAAGTGAAGAATGTAGTCGAAAGTCTTCTAGACGAAGAAGAGGAGCTTACTCCTGACGAGATGTTCGGCGCTGGAATGGCTGTAGGAGCCGAAGAAGGCGACGGAGCTTTTGAGGAGCCTCCATTCGCCGCGGCCGAGGAAGAAGAAATGTGCGGATGTCCGGACCATGGAGAAGAAGAGGTTGTTACTTTCAGCCTAGACGATCTCAAGAGCATGGCAGACGAGTTGGAAGGTGAGCCAGCGAGCCAAGATGACCTTATGGCAGATCTTGGCATGGAGCCCGAAGACGAAGAAGATGTGCTCCCGTTACAAGAAGAGGTTGTCGAAGAAGAAATCGATCTCGATGAAGACATGATCAAGGAACTCGTTGAAGAGTTGGTTGTTGATGTGATGCCAACCAAGAGTGGCTGGCTTGCGACTCCAGTAGGCGAAATGGAACACGCAGAAGAATTAGAATTGGCAAGGCGATCAGGAACAGAGGCCCAAGAGGAAATTAAAGCTCTTCAGGATGCCCACGACCGTCTTACAATTACAAATGAATCTTTGACAGGAGATAATAAAAAACTTGTCAAAACCGTTTTTGCATTGAAAGAGAAGCTTGAAGAAGTCAATCTCTCCAATGCTAAACTTCTCTATATGAATCAGGCATTGAATAGTGCCTCCCTGAATGAGCGACAAAAATCAAAAGTTGTCGAGTCTATTCGCAAGGCTGATTCTGTTGAAGAGGCGAAGGTCATATATGAGACCCTTCAAAGCGCAGCGGGCAACTCTACTAGTAGAAAGCCAAAATCGCTGAGTGAAGCAATCAGTAGACCTTCATCGACCCTACCAAGACGAAGAAGAGAAAATTCACAAGGGGAAACCGTTGTGAAGGATCGATTCCAAAGATTGGCAGGACTTAAATGACAGAATAATCCAATAAATATATAAAAGGAGGTGATTAAAATGTCAGTATTAGAAAAATTAACTGAAGGAGTCGTTTCGCGCGATCTCCGTCAGGAAGGCGATGCCCTTCTCTCCAAGTGGGAGAAAACCGGTTTGCTCGAAGGCTTAACAGCCGACACCGAGCGTAACGGTATGGCTCGTCTCCTTGAAAACCAAGCCAAGCAGCTTCTGAAAGAGGCTTCTTCAATGGCAGCAGGCGATGTGGAAGGTTTTGCTTCCGTCGCATTCCCGCTCGTTCGCCGCGTGTTCGGTGGTCTTTTGGCCAACGATCTTGTGAGTGTTCAGCCGATGAGTCTCCCTAGTGGTCTCATCTTCTTCCTTGACTTTACTTACACCGCAGCCCGCGTTGGCTACGGAATTGGTGAGTCTGTGTACGGTGGCGGCATCGTGGCCAGCGCCTTAACTGGTGGTATGACCGACGCTACTGAAGAGGGCGGCGGTATGTACAACCTTGCTTCTGCTTACTCTCTCCCAACAGGCGCCGTCGCTGTTGACTTTGGTGCAGGAAACTGTAAAGCTTCCGGTACTATCGCTGCCGGTGGTGCTGCTGAGTTCAATGAAGATGCCGCTGGTGTTGGCACCGCTGCATATCAGATCGCTAGACTGCTGAGATTCGACGCTGATCTCGGCGCTGATTATAGTGGCTCTGCTTTCGCTGCTGTTTCTGTTGCCAAGACTGCTCTTAGCACCGATGGCACGGAAGAGTACTGGAACTCCATGAACCTTGCTAACATCGTTCCAACGATTAGCACGGACTCTATTGTTCGTCGTCTGACTCAAGTCGACCCCACGGATAGCTCCAGAATCCTGTTCATCGCACGCGGCAGTACATCGTCGCGTACAGCGCTTCAGGTCTCTGGTACTATTACGGCCATCGCCGCTGTGGATCTGCCACTCGTTGATCGTTTCGAGGCTGGTGGAGCAGTTGGTGCTGTGGTTGGTGATGACACTTGGGGACTCGAAGAGCCTTCGGGTGGCACGGGTAACTTTGGAAGTGCTACTGGTAAGCAGTACATCCCAGAGATTGACATCAAGGTGGACAGCGTGGCTGTCACCGCTACCACTCGTAAGCTGAAAGCTAAGTGGTCGCCGGAACTTGGTCAGGATCTGAACGCCTACCATAACCTTGACGCTGAGGTTGAGTTGACCTCGATCCTCTCTGAGCAGATTGCTCTTGAGATCGATCGTGAGATTCTTGGTGACCTGATCGCTGAGGCTTCCGCTGGTACATACTACTGGTCGCGCTCGCCCGGCTTGTTCGTGAACCGCACAACTGGTGCAGAGGTTGGTGCTAATACGGCTGCCCCTGACTTCACTGGTACTGTGAGTGAGTGGTACGAGACCCTGATCGAGACCGTCAATGACGTGTCCGCTCAGATCCATCGTAAGACTCTCCGTGGTGGTGCTAACTTCATCGTGACCTCACCTGAAGTTGCTAACATCCTTGAGTTCACCGCTGGCTTCCGCGCTTCTGTGACGGCTGACTCCGATCGTGGCACCGCAGGTGCTGTGAATGTCGGTCAGATCTCCAAGAAGTGGGACGTGTATGTCGATCCTTATTTCCCTCGGAACGTTGTTCTCGTCGGTCGTAAGGGTGGATCTTTCCTCGAAAGTGGATATGTTTACGCCCCGTATGTGCCGTTGCAGGTCACACCTACCATCTTTGGTACTGAAGACTTCATTCCCCGCAAGGGCGTGATGACTCGGTACGCCAAGCAGATGGTGCGTAGTGATATGTATGGTCTGGTTGTCGTCCGCGGTCTTCTCGGTGAGTCAGGCGCTTAATAGCTAACCTGTCTTACTAAGAGACAAACCCCGCCTTCTTTGTGAAGGCGGGGTTTTTTTATTGAAGTCATTAGTGCCATGGCGAACTATTTACTATGTATAACAAGGAGGAGTTTGTAATGAACCCAAGAAAAAGAAAATGGCTTAAGATGCAAGCAAAGATGAGAAAGGCCGCCGCAGTCAAGGAGACTGCTGCCAAAACATCTCCGGCGCCCGCGAAAGCCGCACCAGCCCCCGCTAAAGCAAAAGCAGCCCCCGCTAAAGCAAAAGCAGCCCCCGCTAAAGCAAAAGCAGCCCCCGTTAAAGCAAAGCCGGCCCCTGTTAAAAAAGCGTTCGGAAAAACCAAAGCTAAGAAATAAGGAATTTTAATGTATGGCCCAACCGACTTTAACCCCGGCTAGCACGACGAGCAAGGTTATACTAACTTCAACTGGTAGTACAGCAGCTACCGGCAATGGCGCAGCTTCGACTACTCATTATCCATTTGGGATGTACTCCACCAGCACTTCGGAGCTATATGACGTTAATTTTGTGTCCGGTGCCTCAGATCAAGTAGCATATACCTACAAAAAGCTTGGTGGGGATGTTCTAGACATTGAACTCACAGTGGGTAATGTTTACGCTGCCTATGAAGAGTCGGTCTTGGAATACGCCTATCATATTAATAAACACCAAGCTAAGAACGTTCTAGGCAGCCTCTTGGGGTTTGCCACGGGAACGTTTGATAATGATGGGCAAATGACCGGAGGGGGCGCTTCTGGCTCTACTGTTAATTTAGCCTTCCCAACATTCAAGGCAGAATACGCCCGACGCGTCGGCGAAGGGTTCTCTGAGGAAGCCGGCGTCGGAGGCAACAATACTTATTATTCGGCTTCTTTTTCTTTGACCGCGACAGTTCAGGACTATGACCTACAGACCATAATATCACGCTCTGCTACGACGAATAGTGACGACGCCACTGGTGATCCAGTTCCCTATGCCACTTTGGTAGGTAACAATAAAGTTAAGATACACAAAGTGTTTTACAAAACCCCCGGCGCCATGTGGAGGTTCTATGGTTACTATGGTGGCCTCAACGTCGTTGGAAACTTAAATTACTATGGGCAGTATTCGGATGACTCCACGTTTGAGATCGTCCCAGTTTGGCAAAATAAGCTTCAAGCCATGGCATACGAGGATCATTTACACACCAGATTGTCACACTATTCTTATGAAATTTTTAATAACAAGTTAAGAATATTCCCTATCCCGCACGGCTTTGTTAACAGTATGTGGGTCCAGTTTACTATCGACAGTGATCCGTGGACGGAAGACTCAGACAGAAAGAACGGCACCTTGGGAATCAATAACCTTAACACATTGCCATTTGATAACATACCATATAAAAACATCAATGCCATTGGTAAGCACTGGATTCGTCGCTATGCCCTCGCCCTCTGCAAAGAGATGCTAGGCCAGATCCGCGGCAAGTTTGGTGGTAGTATCCCGATCCCCGGTGATAATGTAACTCTTAACTCGGCTGACCTCTTGGGACAAGCAAAAGAAGAGCAAGATTATCTCAAGGAAGAGTTAAAAACTATTCTTGATGAAATGACTTATAAGGCACTTGCTGAGCAGGATGCCACAATGGTTGGCGCGATAGATACAGTTAACCAAGGCATCCCATTAATGATTTATCAGGGGTAACTAAATGTCTCAAGATAATAAATGGTCACAACCAGACGCCCCGCCTCCTCCGTTGTTCACCGGAAAGAAAGAGCGCGATCTAGTAAAACAAGTTAATGACGAACTCATCGAACGCGTCATTGGTCAGGCAATTGCATATTACCCGATCGATATTGATTCAACAAACTTTCATTCTCTTTATGGAGAAGCTATCCATAAAAACTTTTTACCACCCGTCCGGGTTCAGGCCTTGATTGAGTTTGATGGTATTAACACAAAGTTTGAAAATAGTATCGGCTTAGACAAAGTATCGGAGATCACTGTTCACTTCCACAAGCGTCGACTAACAGAGGATCAGGACCTGTATGTTCGGGAAGGTGATTTTGTTTTATACGGAAAGTTTTTTTATGAGATAGTTAGTTTATCGGAGCCACGCCCACTTTATGGACAGGTGGATCATCTTTTAGAGATATCTGCTAAGTGTATCCGAGCCCGCGAGGACCTGTTCGATGCCACCTAAAAAACCAGATTATTCTTACACCGAAATCGATGACGCCAGTGGTATCATAAAAGAGATCAGTTTAATGCCCTCGACCATCGAGACGATTGATCACGCCCTTTTTGATTTTATAAACAATGAATTGGACCTACACACCACCACCAACAAGGGCTCGAAAAAGACACCCGTTATTTGGGTCTCCGCTGAACGTGCCCACCAAATAAAGAATGATAGGGATATTCGAGACTCCAATGGATCCCTCAAGCTGCCACTTATAACTTTAGAGCGCACATCCATGACTAAAGACCCAGCTTTTAAGGGGACCTTTCAAGCCCACATACCAGACTCTGCTGCGTCATACTATAAAACCCGAAGGGTAAATGTGCCTGCCGCCCGCAGAATTAACCAAGGCAAGACATCTAATTTTTCAAATGCGTTTTCATCCAGAAGGTACGGCGCCGACCGTGATGTGGGGGCCGGCCAAGTAAATTTCCCGCTGGGGGCGAAAGACAAAAGCAGAGTGGTTTTCGAAACTATTTATCAGCCGATCCCAATTTGGGTTAAAACAGAATATTCACTCAAAATAAGAACAGAATATGTTCAACAAATGAATGATCTAACACAGCCGTTCTATACCTTTACAGGCCAGATGAATTCTTTCTTTATTAATCGAGAGGGCCATCGTTATGAGTCTTTTGTCGAAGGCAATATAGGCTACTCAAATAATGTAGCTGACCTCGGAGAAGAAGAGAGAACATACGTCTCAGATATTAATATCAGGGTCTTGGGTTATTTGATGGGTCAAGGCAAGAACGATCCTAAACCAAAGTTCTCGGTTATCGAGAATTATGTTGACGTTAAAATACCAAGAGAAAGGGTCATCGTAGGCGACATAAATACCTTCTTAGACGATGATGAAGGTTTTTATAGAGAGTAATGGTCTTTGCTCTCCTACAATACTATTTATATCTGAGTACGGCGACGTAGAACGATTGCTATGTTAAGGAGACTTTTAGATGCCATCCAATAAATTTAGATTTGTTTCACCGGGTATTTTTCTGAACGAAATCGACCAATCCCAGATTCCAGCGTTACCGGAGAACGTTGGACCAGTTATTATAGGTCGTGCAGAAAAGGGCCCCGGTATGATTCCCACCAAGGTTAACTCTTTTTCTGAGTTTGTGCAGACCTTTGGTAACCCTATCGCAGGTAATGGAGGAGTAGATGATGTCTGGCGAGACGGCAACTATTCTTCTCCTACATATGCAGCCTATGCCGCACAGGCTTATCTCGCCGCCGGCGTAGGACCTGTAACCTATGTTCGCCTTATGGGTACCCAACATCCGCAAGCCGCCACCGCCGGCAAAGCCGGCTATGCGACACTCAATACTCCCGATTCAAGCGCGCCCAGTAACGGTGGTGCCTATGGACTGTTTGTGTTCAATTCGGGCTCTGGAACGACCGCGGTCGATGGTACTCTGGCCGCAGTCTGGTATATAAATTCCGGTTCGGTGCCTGTCCTTTCTGGTACCTCGGTCTACGGCACCGCGGTCACACCGCTGAACGTCGAGGGTGTTGCGGTTCCTGCCAACAGCTCTGCCACGGGCGAATTTAAGGTGCGTATTGTCCAAGGCGCCCCCGCAACGCTTGGGCTGAACGATGGTACCGAAATTGAAAATAAGACGTTCAACATTAACCGATCGAGCGAGAGGTATGTTAGAAATCAGTTCAACACCAACCCTCAACTTGTCAACTCGACCATAGAAGGGTCCACTAGGGCCAAACCATATTGGCTCGGAGAGACCTATGAGAGACACATAGAGGTTGAGGGCTTCGATACAGCCGCCCTTCGCCGCGGCGTGATTCTTGCTCTTGCCTCGGGATCCTCTGAGTACGGTAACCACGACATGAGAATGCCGTATCGCGATTCCCATTCTGGCTGGTTCTTTGCACAAAACTTAGGCGCTACCGCTACATACGAGTATGGCAACCAGCAAAAACTGTTCAAGTTCGTTGGCATCAATGGATACGGCGAGCAATTGCAAAAAACCATTAAAATCTCAATTGATAACATTCGATACTCCAGCAATGATAATCTTTCTTACGGGACGTTTGATGTGGTCATAAGATCAGCGCAAGACACCGACACGCAGCCAATTGTACTCGAAAGGTTCTCTGCTTGTAGCTTAGACAAGAATTCATCTAACTATGTGGGCCTGCTCATCGGAGACCGCAAAGTAGAATATGATTCGGTTGAAAAAAGATATCGTGAGTATGGGCAATACCCTAATAACTCAAGGTATGTTCGCATCGTTATGCATGAGGACTACGAGACGGGCAACCCGAACGCCGAGTTTCTTCCCTTTGGTGTCTATGGTCCTCCTCGCTTCCCCGGATTCTCCTTTACTAGTGGTTCTCTGGTCACAACGACGGATACGAAATATATTCTTGGCAGTGGATCTGTCCCAACGAACATGATGGGACTCCCCGGCTCGGCGTACGCCGGCACAGTCGGTCCTCTAGTGATCGCCACCAACACGGCGAAGGTTCAAGGCTTCGGAACTGTTTCGATTACCTATCCAAAAGTTGGAATCCGCGCCCAAGCTGGCAACAGCCTCGGAACAGCCTCAAGCGATGGTGCCGACCCGGGTTCGAATGCTTACTTTGGTTTACAAAATACCAAAGGAGTTGCATCGAACACCTACGACCCCGGATACGCCGATTACTTGAGGGCCTTCAGCCCGAATATCGTTTCGGACTCTGACTGGTCCGACACCTTCGCACAATCGTCGCTCCCCGGCGGCCTTGTTGATCAGTGGGTATTCTCGCTGGACGAGTTGGTAGTTACTACTGGCTCAGCGTACTCTGACGCGAGCCCAACCAACAACATTGAGAAAGCAGTTTGGACCTCTGGTTCTGTGAAAGCCGGCACCTCTTGGAATGCTCTCGGTTCGACTGGCGCAACATTAACTGCAAACCGCTACAAGAACATTCTTGATACTAGAATTAACCGCTTTACTGCTCCAATGTTTGGTGGTTTTGACGGTCTTGACATCACCGAACGCGACCCGTTCCGTAATTCTTTGATTGTTTCTAACCCCACTGAACAAAACAGTTATGTGTACCATACTCTCCGGCGCGCCATAGACATTGTTGCGGACCCAGAGGTTCTGTCAATGAATCTTCTTTCGATGCCCGGAATCGATGATCCACGGGTTACAAAGCACATTGTTGATACAGCCGAAGCTCGCGCTGATGCACTGGCTATCATCGACGTGGAGGGAGGCTTAACTCCTCGCCACGAAGAAGACGCAACTCAGTCCGCAAGGAAGGGGAACTTGGATACTGTTTTAAGCAAGATCCGGACCCGTAACCTTAACAGTTCTTATGGTGCCGCTTATTATCCTTGGGTGAACATCAGGGATGACATTAACGGCAATCTTCTTTACGTGCCTCCTTCTGTCGTAGCCCTCGGCGTTCTAGCTAACACCGAAAGATCTTCAGACGTTTGGTTCGCTCCCGCAGGATTCAACCGCGGCGGCCTTTCGAACGGCGCCGGCGGACTGCCTGTCATTGGAGTTGAGACCAAACTGACCTCGCGCAACAGGGATGACTTGTACGCCGAAAACATCAATCCGATTGCATCGTTCCCCGCAGAGGGCATCGTCGTCTTCGGTCAGAAGACGCTTCAGGCTACACCGTCGGCTCTTGATCGTATCAACGTCCGTCGCCTGCTTATCTATGTCAAGCGCGGAATCTCCAGAATCTCTTCGGGAACCTTGTTCCAGCCCAATGTTCAGGCTACTTGGAACGACTTCCGTTCGAGAGCAGAGAGATTCCTTAACGGCGTGAAAGTGAACTTCGGTATTGACGAATTCAAGATCGTTCTCGACGAGTCGACCACAACCCCAGACCTTGTTGATAGAAACATCTTGTACGCTAAGATCTTTATTAAGCCTACCCGTGCAATCGAGTTTATCGCTATCGACTTTATTATCACTCGCTCAGGTGCCTCTTTTGAGGACTAAAAAATAGATAAACACTATTTACTATAAACAGGAGAAAATTTATAATGGCCATAACTAATAACTTTTGGACTAACTCAGGAGTTAAAGATCCAAAACGTAACTTCAGATTTAGGGTTAGTTTTGCAGGAGCCGAAGAAAACCCTGTTATGGGTGGTGGTGTTATGTGGTTTGCTAAGACAGCAACCAAGCCAGAGGTTTCCTTTACGGAATCAACCCACAGTTACTTAAACCACACCTATTACTGGCCTGCACGAACTGAGTGGAATGAAGTGACTATTACTTTTGTTGACCCTGTTGATCCTGATGTCGCCGGAAGCCTTGCACAATTAGTCGAAAGAGCAGGATATGTTATTCCTGCTGGTATTAATGGCCCGAATGACTTTCAGACCGTTGCAAAGGCTGATTCTGTTGCTGCTTTGGGACAGGTCCTGATTGAGCAAATTGATGAAGCAGGCGCCGTTCTGGAGAAGTGGACTCTTAATAATGGGTGGGTCAAGTCGTTGACTTTTGGCGACTTAGATTACTCTAACGAAGACCTTACAGAGGTCTCTATGACAGTCCGTTATGATTGGGCCTCTCTTGAGACGCCTCAAACATCTGGTATTACCCCGCTATTCACAGTTTAATATCGGAGGCTTAGATGGCTGACGACATCAGGAAGCCGGCCCGACCGGTCATAGACATCGGAAGTTTCGACGACCCAGTAAATAAGCAGTTCTGGACACTACAGGCCAGCCCGAAGGGCGGCATCTTCGGTCGCCCCCCCAAGGCCCAATTCCGATACAAGGTGGTTGTTCCGGGTCTGGCATTACAGGATTCAAGGACTGGCGAGACCACCGGCAGAGGGACCGCTGCAACCCGTGGTGGATCCGACAAGTTCATGGACGAGAAGGATGGCGAAGGAGGCCTTGTTTGGTATGCGAAGTCGGTCGACAAGCCCGGCATCGACATTCCAGATGACACTAAAGACCATTACCAGACTTTCGGTGTTAAAGCACTCCCACGCCCCAGAGTAACGTCTCCCACTTATAAACCAATCAATATGATCATAGTTGATCCTTATTATCCGAACGCCACAAGGAAGGTCGCTAGGATGTTCCGCCGCGGCGGCTTAAATGATCAGAAAGCCAGAGATTTGATCCACCCAAACGGTACCCTGACAGACTTTTCAAATTCGTTCCTTGAGACGGTAGGCGAGGTTGTTATATATCAATTAGATGAGAAGGGCAACCCAATAGAAAAGTGGACACTATATGGGGCCTACCCCGACAAAGTCGACTTTGGAAAACTTGACTATTCAAGCGACGATCTGGTTGAAATATCTTTAACTTTTTATTATAGTAGATTTTCTGTAGAATTTCCCAAAATTGGTGATGAACAACCCTTTACATATTTTCCAGATAAATTTGACGAAGCCACACCAAAGCCCCCCACCCGCGATCAGGCGCTGGAATTATGCAAGGAAGCATACAACCAGTATTACGCCGGCTCAACGGCCGATCGGACCATTGATGAATTCATCGCGGATGGCGACTGTGAATCGCTCGGCGTCCCAGCAGCGGGCGGCGATTCCGAGAACCGCGAAAATGAGGACAATGGCGGCGATGGGTCAAAACCATAAAACAATTAACATGAGGTGTCTATGAGAGACAATAATAAGCGTTTTGCGGCAGGTGCTGAAGTACCACCTGTTGTAGCGCAAGATGAGGAGACTCGTTCTCCTCTTGACTTTTCTGTTCCAACAGAAATAGTCGAACTTCCATCAAAGGGTAGGTATTACTCGGAAGTTCACCCGCTTCACAATAAAGATTCGATTGAAATCAAATTCATGACTGCAAAGGACGAGGACATCTTGACCTCTCCATCCCTTCTCAAGAAGGGTATTGCAATTGATCGTTTCCTTAAAAACATTATTCTCGATAACAAGGTAAGGGTTGCCTCTCTCCTTTCAGGGGACAAGAACGCTATCCTTGTTGCATCTAGAATTAATGGCTTTGGTCCCGAATACACAACAAAGGTTACATGCCCTAGTTGTGGGGCTGCATCTGAGAATACGTTTGATCTAAATGAGGTCACTGCATACGAAGGGGAAGATTATGGTGAGTATGACGTTGTTCCTACTGACCATGGTACGTTCCTTATAAAGGTGCCCAGAACTAAATTCGAGATTGAGGTTAAGCTGCTCACAGGTAAAGACGAAAGTGAACTGCTTGCTAAGATGCAAGCAAACAAAAAGTCCAAAGTCTACGAGCCAAACCTTACGGACCAGTTGAAGAAAGTTATTGTTTCTATCAACGGCGCCGAGGACATGAATTTGATCTATAGAGCAATTGACAACCTTCCAGCTTTCGACTCCCGTTATTTGCGAGCCGCGTATGCCAAGATCCAGCCGGGTCTCGACATGACACAAGAATTTACTTGTGGCTCTTGTGGATACGAGAAGGAGGTGGAGATGCCTTTAACGGTTGACTTTTTTTGGTCTCAGTAGCGACTATATACAATCTGTATATGAAGAATTGTTTTTATTAAAGTATCACGGAAACTGGTCCTTTATGGAGGCATACAACTTGCCGATAACAATTCGTCGCTGGTTTCTTCAGCGTCTTGCCGATCAGATCGAAAAAGAAAATCAAAAAATTGAAGAGGCCAACAAAGGAAAGACCGGCAGGCGTTAAACCCTCCGGTCTTTTTGCTTTGTCAAACTATTTATATAGAGGAGATCTATGCAATGCCTGATATCAGCGGTGACCTTACAGAGGAAATAGACAACCAAATCAATAAAATGGTTGAACAAAACATATTCATGAAGGCTCTTGGGGACAAGTCGTCAACGGAGAAACAGCGCGCCCCGCTTGCTGCCCTAACGGACGGTGTATATGAAAGTGATCTGGTGGATGAGATTTATGGTTACCTTAGATTATCTGCCATTGCGCAGGTGCTCGACGCCGGCGGCACCAGCACCGGAATAGCGGGTTTTCTCAGATCCTTCCCAGAAGGCACCATCAATGTAAAAGCAGGCGAAGTGCACACCGATACCGAAAGAGCGGAACGCATCATCAGCCTCCGAACATCAGCGGTCGCCCGGGCGCTCGAAGGCGCCCTCGACCCTCTCTTGCAAGAGTCTTTCTTGCCAAGCGAATTGCTACATGAAAAGCCTGAGCTTTACAAAATGATACAAGTTATTCTGAGAGATAAAGTGTCTGAAGTTAACAAGAAGATGGACGAATATATAGAAGATTTTTCTAAGGCTTTCCTTGAAAGAATGCAGGAAGTAGAAGATGATATCGCTTACAGCAAGACCGATGCCGCACGCCTCGGGTGGGTCACCCGAGCCTCCGGGCCCCCCCGCAGCACCGTGACAGAAGACCTTAATGAGGAACAACTGGTAACCACAGTTATAGACTTAGAGAAATTAAAATCAGAGGCAATGAACGAGATCTTCCTTGCTCAACTCGGCGGCGCCATTGAGTTGATCTTGGGTGCCATGTTTGATAGCAAGCCTCTTCCAGTCGCCATCACTGGCGTCCCAAAAGATGTGTCAGCCTTCGCAGGCGCCCTCGGTGGTGAAAAAAGATATATCGAAGCAGCTAAGAGATATGGACTAAACCATCCTGCCACATACAAGAATAAAGCAAAATTATCAAGCGCTGTTAAAAAGTTTGAAAGACAGACAGGCATTAAGTGGCCATTTAAGTAGGAGATCTATAGGTGACTACTAATAAAGACATAGAACTAGAACAAAAGTTAGACGAAATTATCGATGCTCGACTCAAGAAAATGCAGGATGAGTCGAAATACGCACAAGATCGTATTGATAAGCTGACAGACCAGATCTCTCTCGCGCGAGACCTGAAAAAGGCTGGCGACGACCTTCTTGGCCTTGATGAGGCAGCTTTAGTATACCAACAAGACGCTCTTAAATTAGAGGAGAGGATAAGAAAGCTCCTCAAAGACAAGAACACTATGTCTGATGAGAAGTATAAGAAAGACCTAAAACAACTGTCTCTCGACAAGGAGCGTCTAGCTGTTCAGCAAGATAGCAAAAATACAACAGACGGCATTCTTAAATCTATATTTGGTATATCCGACGGTGCGACATTATTTGGACAAAAACTATTAAACCCTGCCCAAACTTTAGCAGGGATGAAAGAGTCTTTTTCGGTCTTTAAGAATCCAAAGGCAATCTTTGGTGCCATCGCACTTAACTCCTTACAACTAGCGTATGCACAAGACAAGGCGGCCGTCTCATTCAATAGAGCAACAGGCCAAGCCGGCTCATTTAATTCACAAATAGCCGGCCTTGAGCGCTCACTGTTCACAGCCGGTATCTCAAGCGAAGAAGCGGGTCAGGCGGTTCAGTCTCTGTTCTTAAACATGACAGAGTTTACAGAGATGAGTAAAAGGGAGCAAGAATCACTCGGAAAGACAGTTGCAATACTAAATGAACTTGGCGTCTCAACCGATCTGGTAACAAAAAATCTTAACTTTGCAACGAAAGCCATGGGGATGAACGCAGCACAAGCAGAAGGCCTCCAGAGAGAGTTATTCACTTTTGCACAAGATCTTGGAGTTTCGGCCAATAAGATCGCATCAGATTTCGCACAATTTGGAGATGAAATTGCCGCCCTTGGCGCAAACGGAGTAGACGCATTTAGGGACTTGCAGGTGGCATCCAAGAGCTTGGGTATGGAAATGGGCGACCTGTTGAACCTCACCAAACAATTTGACCGCTTTGACACGGCGGCCGAGTCAGTAGGGCGCCTGAATGCACTCCTCGGCGGCCCATTCCTTAATTCGGTTCAAATGGTTTCGGTTACAGATCCGACCGAAAGGCTGAGGCTGCTCAAACAAGGTATTGACCGAGCCGGCATCTCCTTTGATCAGATGGATTATTATCAAAGAAAAGCCCTTGCCAGCGCCACCGGTCTAGGCGAAGCCCAATTGGCAATGCTAATGACTGGCGATATTGACTTAGTTAAGGAGCCTATGAAGACGGCCAAAGAATTGAGAGAACTCCAAGGTCAAACAAAAGAGTTTAACACTGTTTTAGATGAACTGGCTCAGATCGGCAAAGGCCTCGTGATCTCCCTTCAGCCTTTTATACCCTTGTTGAAGAGTATTATGGAGGGTGTCCAGCTCTTAGCTCCCATCCTCGGCCCAGCGCTATTAATTCCGATACTAGGCAAACTCAGGATCGCCTTCGCCGCGCTGACCGCAACGATGATGGCAAACCCGTGGATGGTCCTTGCCGCAGCAGTTGCCTATCTCGCGCAAGGAATTTACTATGGCTTCTCTCCAAGTATCCTAATGGTCCTTGGCTTATTGACAGGCGCCTTCGCGTTGTTGATTCCTATTGCTTTAGGCATGATGCCGGCCCTCGTGCCTCTCGCGGCAGTATTCACCGGCATAGCCCTAGCAGTTGCCGGCCTCGCCTCAGTGTTTTCGACGTTATTCAATAGTGATTTATCAAGCAACTTAAAGATAATGTCTGCTGAGATTGGATCCATTGTCGATAAGATTAACGAACTCGAAACTGCTAAAGCTGTCGAGTTCACATCTTCTGTACAGGCGACAGCAGTTAGTGCCCGCGCCCTCGCACAAACAGGAGCAACCACCCCCTCGGCGGCTGTTGCAGCCGCAACTGTCGCGCCCGTTTCCACAGGACCGGCACCAACAATCAACATCTCTCTTTCGGTCGACGGAACGGAATTCCAAACCGCGGTTAATTCTGTCGAGGCAACTAATTATGTTAACGGGCAAAAGAGCGCTCTCTTCGAGTCGATAGTAAGAGCATTTACCGATAAAACAATGACGACAGGGGGAAGATAAGATGTCTCTACCAGTACTGAAGATTGTTCCTCTACACTCCTATGGGAAGGACTCCAAGGCAACAAACACCGCGCAGTTGTCACCCGGTGAACCGGGAAAACCGAATTATTACATGACGGACTTTCAAGAAGCTTTTGACCCTCGTTATAGTCTTATCAATACTTTTGGTAGAATGGACCCAATCGCAAACTACCAAGGAACAAGCAGAAAAATAACTTTGGGTGTCAAGGTTGTTATCCCCACTATAGCCTCCCTCTTCCATAAGAAAATGAAAAAGGTGCTTTACCCGGCTTACGAGGGCGCAGGAGAAATACCAAATGCCCTCAAAATCCAGCGCCCCCCATTGGTGATGGTGAGTTACGGAACCCTGATATGCGACAACGTCGAAAAGACTTCACCTCTGCTGTGCGTGCTAGACGCCTATGCAGCGACACCATCCGCGGGCTTTACGCCCCTTGATTCACCTCTGGTGAGGTTTGGCGCCTTCGCCGAGGAAAACGGCCTCACCTCCGTAGAGTTTCAGCAGTACCAATTTAGATTTGACTTTGTTCCGCTCCATTCCGCTACGCCGGGCTTTAGTGGCGACGATAATCCTGAGTGGATAGGAGGGGGAAGTTTCTAATGTCAAGACACGGACGAGAAGATACTTATGTTAATTCGAGTGAGTTCTATGAAGAATTTATTGAGAAGCGTGGCCTGAGAAGAATAAGGCAGTATACAACTCCACGAAACCCGCCCTTAACACAAGAGGTGAGAAGAAAATTTACCAACAGCAGGTATATTTGGAAGATGGGGGATAAATACTCTAAAATTGCAAATAAGTTTTATGGAGACCCGAGGTTATGGTGGGTATTGGCTTGGTATAATCAAAAACCAACCGAAGGAATGCTAAAAGTGGGAGATGTTGTTTATGTACCACAGCCCTTAAGTAAGGTTCTCACGTTCTTTGATTATGGATCGGTGTAGTCATGGCCGGTGGATCGAATGTGGGCTGGGAAAAAAGCACAGACAGATTTAAAGAAATTGTCTCACAGCGCGGCGAGGACCCATGGGAGTACGAAACGCGGATCGGTGAAGGCCTGCTGGGTAAAGACTGGTATGGAACTTGGTTCCGGGGCGATACCGACACCAGCGGCGCCCGTAACCAAAACGCCGCACGCGGCCCATACATCCAAGGGTTGGCCACCGCGGTCCAGACGGGTGACAAGATCATCGCCGGCGGCGATTCTTTAACCGCGACTCAACAAGCAGACTACGACGCCTCCAAGCTCGCCCTGCAAGATCTTGTGGGAGATGAAGAACTCAAGGGCACCGAAGCCGAAGACGTTCAACTAGCCCTCCTCAACGCGCGCACAGCGCTAGCTGTTGAAGAAACCGGAGACATCCCTGAGTTGCCCGGGCGAACAATCTTCGGAATCCGTTCCGCCCAACCCGGCGCCAAAGCAGTAAGACTAGCTCACCAGTGCTTCTTGCTCTATAATATTGAGCCGTTTAGCAAATATCACAGACAATTGTTGGGCGGTGCCCTCCGCGGCCGCACCAACAACCCTCCGTTTTACAAGGTTCCCGCCGCGCACCAGACGGATGCAGAAAACACATCAACTCAATCCCGCGGCATTGTGATCGAAACATCAGGATATTATTCACCAAAACTAGACGCCACTAGAATGTACCTTGTATCGGACGATAGCACGGAAAGTGCCCTGACGAACAAGTTATCACTAAGAAAGCACGGAGATAAGTTTGTAAACATGCAGACATCCGAACTGACTCAGCTTATCCCACGATTGAGACTTTTCAAGGTGTATCGTGAGAACAGTGACAAGAGGGTTGTTGAGATAGAATTCAAACCAACAACAAACCTAAATACGCCCACCGGCCTTAATAAGAAAATTGATATACAATATTTGGGGGCTACACAAAATAAGTTTATTCGAGGTGATGATGTTGGTTTGAAATCTTTCGATTGGGAATTTGTGGGGTCAGACCCATTCACAGCCACGCGCGAAGTCGCGGCCAGCCTTAGCCTAACGGCACAACACTTTAGTTCATACGTTCGCAAGCGCCAAAGTATTCCCGTCGGTGGTGCCACCAGTGACGAAGGGGAATACAGATATTTAGATCTCATCTTGCAGCCAGACTGTCGAGACACCAGAGAACAGAATTATGAAAACTTTTCCCCCGAATGTTACGAGATAAGAGTTGAGGTGGGGTATAATGGTGGTGATAAGACTTTTGGGACTTTTAGTAGTGATGGGGAGTTCAAGGAGACGATCAGGTGTCACAAGGACACTTTAATATTGAGTCCGACGGATCATAAGTTTGAGTTTAACGAAGACGGATCAGTTGAATTGCAGGTCAATCTCCGAGGGCGCCTTGACGCTCTCATGAACGATAAAATGTTAAATGTTCTGATGCCCAACGGTGGCGCTTATTCCTCCGCGATGCAGGTTAACTTGTCGATGATCGATCCCGATGACCGCGAAGAAATTCCGGTTCTGAAAGGAAATGTAGATGCTTTTGTTTCACTCTCTAGGGCTGAAGATGCGCTCAAATATGTAACAAACAATAAGAAAAAAAATAAGGACTTAGAAGCAATCGGGGAGAAGTTGCAAATAGGGATATCAAAAATGTATGTTTCGCAGAAGCAGCTTTTTCTGGCACACATTTTTGACAAGCTTGACACCGGCGGCGCCGTGCACTCCTACATAATGGAGCCAGACGAGAAAACCGCGTTCGCCGAGTGGGATTCCAACGTGGCCCTCTCAGCGCTCCCCCCGACAGTTTCTCTGTCTCATGTTCAGCACGGCGGCCAGCCCAATGCAACACCAGACGTTGCTCCCCGAGGCGAAGCTTACGGCGTAGAAGACCCACTATCAGGCGAGTTTGCTACAATTCTGAGAAGTGTTATGGCACCAAGCCAAGAGAAGCTAAACGAAAAAATTACCAGTGTCCAAGAGCAGGACCCAGATGTTCGAATGAACAATGCGGTTAGTTATATTTTTTTAGGCGATTTGCTGGCTGTAGTAATTGACAGTATAACAGGGGAGAACAGTTTTCAGGCGGGCGAGGTCACAAACGCTACTCTTACAGCCGGCGTACCCGAGGCCCGGCCGTCCGCCGGCAACACAACTGGCTACGACCCCGGCCTCAAACGCAGGCAGGAAGAATCTCGGCGCGCCGTTTTGGAAGGCGGCGTTGCCGGGGTTTTGGCAGCAGCGGGCTTTGAAGCAACACTGATGCCACTGACAGTGCTAAATGTCTTAGACACTTTTAGAATAATACTTGGAAACTTAAACCTCAGATTAAGGGCGTCCGGCAAAAGCCAAGTTACTAACTTAGCGCATATTCCAATTTCTGTACCGCTTTTCAATGAATTCATGATAGAACATGTTCTGTCGAAAGATGTGACTAATTATCCTTTCTTCGAATTTGTAAATAATTTAATTTCATCATTGGTTGTTAATACTTTGGGGACAAAATGTTTCGGTGGCCTTCTGGATACCTCCCTGAACACCCAAACTTTGCTTTTCAATTCCCCTGAAAACATCGAAGCCAACCGGTCCTTATTCAACATCCAGAACGCGGCCGCCTACGTTGATCCTGCGAACACCTCGACCCGCGCCGCGGCCGAATCCGGAGGCGCCTCGGACCCCGGAAGTGACCCGGACATGATGAGTAAAGAAGATGCAGATGAATTCGCCGCCGACTTCCGTGGACAATTAGGAGAAAGTTCGTATAGAACGATAGATCCAGCAAAAGTGACGCCGTCCAATCCAATACTGGGCAATTGTAATGAACAACAGAAAGATATATTTGAATACCTTTTCATTGGGACTCAAACAATAGACCCGAGTGCATTAAATGGAAATTACGAGGCCGATAAGTTCCAAGGAATTTATCACCTAGGATATGGTTTGGACCGCGGCCTTGTGAAAACGATGAAATTTGCAAAGACAAACCAAGAGTTCCTTCCGGAAGCCCAGTTTGCTTCTGAGGGTGGCTTGTTGTTAAACCAATTATCTAACGCCTTTGATGTCTCCATCTCGATGGTTGGGAATAACTTATTTAAAATAGGCCAGTATGTATATATCGATGCTGAGGCTCTTGGCGCTGGCCCCTCTTGGGCGGATTTCACAACCGGCGTAGGAGGCTCGGAATCCCTTCAAAGCGGCGCCTCCTCATCCCGATCAAGGTCTTATGCCAACATTATGGGCCTCGGCGGGTACCACCTTATAACCGAGGTGGCAAATTCTATATCTGATAGTGGAGTATATACAACAACAATTAAAGCAAGGTGGCAAGACCCCGGCACCAGACCTGACTGGCCGGATGTTACTCTTGTTTAGGGGGATCTATAATGGCGACTTTTAGAGGAAAAAATAATTTACCAGCAAGACGAATGATCATTTCGCGCGCCCATTATTCTGTTCACGCGTTAACTCTCCTCAATCGTGTTAATGGGCCCACTCTTGAGACAAGTCAGATTAAAGATTTGCATCTTGATGAGAGAATTTTTATAGGAAGAGTCGACAATAACAATAACCCCCTGTTTGTAAGGCAGGATTTGCTAGATAGTTTTGGAAACCCGACGCCTGCAAGGGTTGGCCTAAGGTTCGTTGTTGACGCCTTCACAGATATGAAGGCTAAATTCGATAGAGACTTGGCACAAGGCAAGATTAATAGGAAAGCCCCAGCACTAACGGAGTTGACTGTTAAAAAGTCTTATGTTAACCCCTTCGATGGTTATGACGAACTCTTAAAGGCTAGGGTCGAGCAATTCAAGAAGTATGTCGTCGTCAAGGGCGCCCTCAAGAGGATCCATAATTTTGAATCATTTGCTGATGTTTTTATGGAATATGTAGAGGATACTGCACCCCGACAGCCAATAACCAGATCAATGTATTTTTTGACAAGCAATTATTCGCCATTAAACAGTGGTCTTGCTTTCGAGGTTGACACTGCCCCGTATGATGTTGACCAATATAAGGCAGACGCATATTTCAGCCAGAAAAACTTTGAGTATTTTAAAAACTTAGCATCTTCATACGGGTTCATAGTTGACAAGAACATTCCTTGGCGCCTGATTGCGGATTTAAATTCTCCTCAAATGACACCCTATATCGAAAATGCCCTTGGATTTGCGGGAGGTTCAAACTTTGTTCTCGCAACCGCCTTTGAACAGACGTATAATGACGACATCCCATCCATCGCCGATATGATGACCAAGTTCTATAATTCAGTTGTTGCGTACAGGCCTCGCACTGTTATTAGGGAGCCCGCCGCCACAATAACACCATATTCGGCAAAGACAGTTTTCAACAAGTGCTCAACACAAACTGAGACAATTACAAGAAAGTCGGTTAACCCCTTCGACATCCCGACCTTGTATGATGATGGGTGGTGGCTTGACAAGTATGTGCACATCCGCAACATTGAAACCGGCCTTGGTTATAGCGACGTTACCGTGAAGAAGATCATAAAAAATGCAAGCGATTTAGTAAAAAGAGTTGACAGGCTTTCCGCTATGGGTTATATTATTTCTAAGTTTGATAATGTCGAACATTTTAACGGCTCTTCCTTCTATGATATCACTCGTCTTGGCTTCGCTAACGAGGGTGTGGGACTAGAGAGGGACGTAGAAGCGGCGGTGCAACAAAGTGTTCAGGCATCAAACTTTGTAGTGTACTAATTAATAGTCCGTGGGGGACGAATGTATTTTCAGACGCTCGATGATAAGGGCGAATGTGTAGGAGTGTATAAAAATGGAAAACTCTATTTCCAAGACCTGCCCACAGGTCTCGAAAGAACGTGGAAGTATGCGGAATACCTTGAAGAAAAGGACGTGGAGTATGCTAGTGTACGCTGCGGAAATCGGAGCCTTAACGACGTTTGTCCAGCTTTCCTGATCGACGATTGGGTTGCTGTTGAGGAAAAACTAAAGGCTTATTATCGCTCGTTTGTGTTGGCCAAGGTCAATATGAACGAGAATTGTTTTTTTGACCTCGTTCCGAAGCCGTTTTTGGTTGAATATTGCGAAATTCGCAACAAAATCACTAAATATGTGTTCGAAAACTATGAAAAACCGCAAAATTATGACTTTTTGACCGACTTGACCAAGGTATTAGCCAGCATCCAGCACCAAAAGCTAAACATCGACGCTTCTTGTCTCTCAAGCAAAGCTCATCTGCCGAAATATCGTCAGGCGATGAAGAAATTTGCCCAAATCGACCCATATTGTCGGTACAACATCAACGGCACCAAGACCGGTCGCCTGACGACCAAAAAGGCATCATTTCCAGTCATGACAATGGACAAGGATTTTCGCTCTATTATTAAGCCCCAAAATGACTGGTTTGTCGAGCTTGATTTCAACGCGGCAGAGATTCGCACACTTATGGCCCTAGGAGGCTCTGAGACCCCCCTAGAAGACATCCATAGCTGGAACATGCGTAACCTATTTAGTGCGGGTGTCACACGCGAGGAAGCCAAACAGAAGTTCTTCTCGTGGTTGTACGATGAGAACAAGACCAACTCGAAACTATCCAAGTATTATGACCGTGACAAGGTACGCGAGATGTACTGGGATGGAGAAAATGTCAAAACTATGTTCGGCCGCGAGATTGAAGCAGACCGCAAACACGCTCTAAACTACATTATTCAGAGCACAACAGCAGATCTTGTACTTCGTCAAGTAATCAAGGTCCACGATATGCTACGAGATAAGCAATCTTTCATTGCATTTACGATTCACGACAATATTGTGCTTGACATGACAGACGAAGAGCGTTATAATATACCTATGATGATCGAAGAGTTCTCCAACACCGAGTTGGGCAAGTTTTTGGTCAATGTGAAGGCCGGAAAGGATTTCGGCAGCTTAAGGACATTGAAACTATGAACATCATTGGTCTAGGTAAGGCAGGCTGCGCAATCGCAGAAAAGTTCAGCCAATACCCACAATACAACGTTTATAGAATGGACGTGGGCCTTGAGGGTGAGAGGTGCCTTAATGTTAAGGCGCAACAGGGCCCCGAAGAGTATGAGGCAAACGCCCCTTCGTTCAAAACCTTCTTCCGGCATACCAAGGGCCCCGCTCTCTTGATTCTCGGAGGCTCTGGTAACATCTCGGCCATGTCTCTTCGTGTTCTGGAGTCGATCAAAGACAAGTGTGATGCTAGTTTACTCTACGTTCGCCCCGATAGGAGTCTTTTGAGCGGCCGCCGCCAGATGCACGAGAAGGTGACTTACAACGTGCTTCAGAATTACGCCCGTTCGGGTGCTATTAATCGTATGTATCTTGTTTCAAACCCGCAGGTCGAAAGCATTCTCGGCGAAGTGCCGATTATGGGATACTTCGACAAACTAAACGAATTGATTGTTTCAACAATCCACATGATTAACGTTTTTAAGAACTCGACCCCTGTCCTCGGCGCTCTCCGCGAGCCCGGCGACACACGACGAATTTGCACAGTTGGAATCTATGATATGGAAAAAGATGAAGAAAAGTTGTTTTTTTCCCTTGACACAACCCGCGAATCGTGCTATATTTATTGTGTTGGGGAAAGAAGACTGCATGAAGATGGTTCTCTTCACAAGACTATCGTAACGCAGATGAAGAACAAGACAAGCGATGAGACACCAAACGTCTCATTTGGCGTCTTTTCTACCAACTATGAAACTGACTATGGCTATGTTTTAGCATATAGTCCAAACATTCAAAGCTAGCAGAACGGAATATTTGCTGTTCTGACTTTAATAAAAACAGGAGAAAAAGAAAATGGCTATTGATCTAAACAAAATGCGCTCCAAATTGGAAGCGCTTCAAAACCGAGGCGAAAAGAGGGATTCTGCTTTTTGGCGACCGGAAGACGGCGAACAAACCATTCGTATCGTTCCAACTGCTGATGGCGACCCCTTCAAAGAGTATTGGTTCCACTACAACTTGGGTAAGAACCCCGGTTTCCTCTCACCGAAGCGTAACTTCGGCACTGAAGACCCGCTGAACGATTTCGTTCGTCAGCTTTTCAACGAGGGAACTGATGATTCTATCAAGATGGCGAAGAACCTTATGGCTCGTCAACGTTTCTTTGCTCCCGTGCTTGTTCGCGGTGAGGAAGAAAAGGGAGTCCGTATCTGGGGCTTTGGTAAGATGGCATATCAGGAGTTGTTGAACCTCGTTCTCAACCCCGAGTATGGCGACATTACCGATGTTGAGACTGGCACAGATCTTGTTCTCAAATATGGAAAGCCAGCGGGAGCACAGTTCCCGCAAACGACGCTGACTCCCCGGCGCCGCACCTCGCCTCTTTGTGACGATACGCTTGGTGGATCTGAAAAGTGTGCGGAGATGCTTGAAAGCATCCCAGACTTTGACGGTCTGTTTCCACGCAAGAGTCCAGAGGAGATCCAGACAATGCTCGATGAGTGGTTGGCTGGGGAAGACTCCGCTGGTGAAGACGTTGTCAAATATGACAACAATGGGACGACAACTTCGGTTGATTCGGCCTTTAACGAACTAATGAACGCATAAAGGAAATTAATTATGTTCAATTTTATTAATCGTGATCACGTCTACGGCGCGGTCTTTGGAGTAGCGCTTTGCATCGGACTGTCTTTTCTGTCCGGC